>Ga0181604_10002193_pt1 | contig 17028 bp, 11 predicted proteins | sample 041ome_12_FD_148663 | JGI IMG/M metagenome (GOLD analysis project Ga0181604, IMG submission 148663) | Coastal salt marsh microbial communities from the Groves Creek Marsh, Skidaway Island, Georgia - 041410US metaG (spades assembly) | ecosystem: Environmental > Aquatic > Marine > Intertidal zone...
GCTCAGAAACTTTTGACGATCCTAAACCTGTGTTCCAGTCTGAATAGAAAACATAGCCTTTGTACAATTGTGCGCCCCATGACATGGTAGCATTTGGAATGTAACCATTTGGAGATCCAGTCATTATATAACCAATCTCTCTTCCCTGTCTGTAGAGATCTCCTAAAAGCTCTCCACTAATATCTACTACTCTTACTCCTCCTCCATACATTGCAACATATAGAATATCATCCTCAATCCAATAATTATGAGAACCTTGTCCAGGCAGTTCATATTTTGCAACTTCAACTGGATTATCTAAATCAGAGAAGTCAACAAAATGAAGAAACCCTGCAGTAATATTTGGATTATTTTCGTCTACTCCGTCAGGAAAAATTTCATCTCCTAAAACAGTGTAAAACTTACCTGTTGATTTGCTTTTGAATGGAAACGTTGCATGATGAGCCCCGGTTGCATAATCATAATTTGCAAAAGCAACAGGATTAGATGGCGACCCTCCAGCAATTCCATTTCCTACATCTACAAGGTAGACTCCATCCCTCCAATTTGAAGAGTATGCAATTCCATCTTCAATCCAAACATCATGTATTGATTGGCCTTCTTTGCCTATTTCAAACATTCCAACTTCAACTGGGTTTTTAGGATCCTCTATATTAATAATGTAGTATCGTTGGCTGCCGCTTAGCGCATAAACATGATTATTATCAATAAACACATTATGTACACCACCCGTCAAATTTTTTGTATACTCTGATAAAATTTTTACGTCAAATGGATTGGTTACATCTAAAATTATAATTCCGTTTTTTCTATTAGACGCTCCTTCCCTGCTTATTACGGAAATTCTTCCATCTTTAGAAACTTTTACATCATTTACAGTTCTAGCATCCACTTTTACACTATCTATTTTTTTAATATTTCCTGGGTCAGTAACATCCCAAAAAAATGAAGTTCCATCTGCTCCCCATGTTCCTGTTACTGCATAATCTCTTCCATCCACACCTTCAAAAACCCAAAAATCAGAAGTATGCTTATCAGATACTATTCCTTGACCCACTTTTACTACCTCTCTCTCGATTCCCCTTCCTACAACTTTCAACGGGCGAGAAGTTGACTTTGTGCCAAGACTTACAGTAATCATATAGTCACCTATTACTTCTGCTACAAACCTGCCATCATTCATAATTAATCCTGAGGCATTATTTGATTTATCAATTGCCTTGCCATAAAAAGTAAAGGTAAATGGAAGCCCATCTAGCTCATTACCTTGATTGTCATATGCTAAAGCATCATATTTTACTACATCACCTGTTCTAGCTACATCTAGACTGGCCTTAAGCTCAAGTTTTTGAATCGGATTAGATAAAATGTCTATTTCAACAGATGAAGATATACCATCGAAAGATGCCTCTAAAACTACTTTACCTGGTGAAATAGCCTTAACATTATTAAACGCGTCTATTTCAATATTATTTGAATTACTACTTAACTGAAAAAATTCATTTTTTCTTGAAAAACCCATCTCATCAACAATTTCAAACTCAAGAGGAATAAATGAACCTTCATAAACAGCAAGAGAAGATAGTTTTATGTTAATTTCCTTAGCTTTTGGATAATCAACTTGAACTGGAAAAGTTCTACTAAGTCTCTGCCCTTCTTGTCCTATACAAAGCGCAACTATTTCGTGAGTTCCAGGTTCATTTGCCCTGATAGTACCTTCAGACCTATTAACCGTAATTGCTTTAGCTGTGCTAAAAACACCTTTTTTATTGTAATAAATTACCGCTTGACATAAGGTTTTTTCTCCATTTAAAGTTTCAGCATAGGATGTTGGAGCAAAAGTTTCTCCCACTTTCATGTTTAAGCCTTCAAGATTTGACATTACAATTAGCTCTTGTGAGTTAAGATTAAAAGATGCTAGTGCAAATAGAATAAATAGTAATTTTTTCATAATATTAATTTTAGGAATGTTAAATATAAAAATTTAATAAAAGTAAAAAGGCCTAGATCAAAAAATACTAGGCCTGTACACAAAACAATCAATTAACTAATGAAAATTATTTCATAGTACCTTTTAGACCAGTTTTTTTATTGATAGTTTAAAAAATATCTGCATTCATGACTTTTGCCCATACTTTTGAAAAGTCATTTACAAATTTTTCTTTATTATCATCCTGAGCGTAAAGTTCAGCATAAGACCTTAATATTGAGTTTGATCCAAATACTAAATCAACAGATGAAGCTGTCCATTTAAGGTCTCCAGATTGTCTGTCATTCAACTCATACTTGTTCTCACCAACAATATTCCATGTGTTATTCATGTCGGTTAGATTTACAAAAAACTCATTAGTCAAAGCACCTTCTTTGTCTGTGAAAATACCTGCTTTATTATCAATATGATTGGCACCAAGAACCCTCATACCCCCAATCAGAACAGTCATCTCAGGAGCTGTTAATCCTAATAGCTGCGCTTGATCCACCATAAGCTCCTCTGGACTTGATTTGGATTTTCCACTAGACCAGTTTCTAAATGCGTCAGCTGCTGGCTCAAGATTTGAAAATGAATTTACATCTGTCATTTCTTGTGATGCATCTCCTCTTCCTTTTACTAGTGGTAATGTTATATTATATCCTGCTGCCTTTGCAGCTTCTTCTATTGCCAAATTACCAGCTATAATAATAGTATCAGCTAAACTTACGCCTGTGTCTGATGCAATTGTTTTTAACACAGATAAAGTTTTAGAAAGTCTATTAGGTTCATTCGCGTCCCAATCTTTTTGTGGAGAAAGTGATATTCTTGCGCCATTCGCTCCTCCTCTTAAATCTGAGGTTCTAAAAGTTTTAGCACTGTCCCAGGCTACTACTACTCTATCAGCAATTGATAGTCCAGAGCTAGAAATTTTGGCCTTGACATCATTCTCATCATAGTCTTTGTTTCCAGATGGGACTGGATCTTGCCAAATTAAAGCTTCCCCTGGAAAATTTGGTCCAATATATCTTGTTTTTGGCCCCATATCTCTGTGAGTAAGTTTAAACCATGCTCTTGCAAATGTGTCTGAAAAATATTCTTGATCATCTTTAAATTTTAGACAAATCTCCCTGTAAATAGGGTCCATTTTCATTGCCATATCTGCGTCAGTCATTATTGGGTTTTTTCTGACTGATGGGTTAGCAGCATCGATTGGTTTATTCTCTTCCTGGATATCTACAGGCTCCCATTGCCAAGCACCAGCCGGACTTTTTTGTAATTCCCATTCATGATTAAACAGCATTTCAAAGTAACCATTGTCCCATTTTGTAGGGTTTGTAGTCCATGCTCCTTCAAGACCACTAGTTACTGGGCCTTTTTCATCAAGAGTTGGATTAATCCATCCAAATCCTTGATCCTCAATATTTGCACCTTCTGGCTCTCTTCCAAGCTTAGAAGCATCTCCATTACCATGAGCTTTTCCTACAGTGTGTCCTCCTGCAGTTAGAGCCGCTGTCTCTTCATCATTCATAGCCATTCTCGCAAAAGTTTCTCTTACATGGAGTGCTGTCTTCATTGGATCTGGCTTTCCATTTACCCCTTCTGGGTTTACATAAATTAGACCCATGTGAGTAGCTCCCAATGGTGTTTCTAATGTAGATGTATCTTCTAAATCTGCATATCTATTCTCGCTAGGCGCCATAATTTCATCTTCAGGGCCCCAATAAATATCAATTTCAGGCTGCCAGATGTCAGGTCTTCCATAAGAAAACCCAAATGTTTTTAGCCCCATGCTTTCATAGGCAATATTTCCTGCCAGAATAAATAAATCTGCCCAACTTATTTTATTACCATATTTCTTTTTTATAGGCCACATTAACCTTCTTGCTTTATCCAGGTTTCCATTATCAGGCCATGAATTTAAAGGAGCAAATCTTAGGTTTCCTGTTCCTGCACCACCACGACCATCAGCAACTCTATATGTCCCAGCAGCATGCCATGCCATTCTAATCATTAATCCACCATAATGTCCCCAGTCTGCTGGCCACCAAGACTGTGGTGTGGTCATAAGATCGTGCATATCTTTTTCAAGAGCTTTAAAGTCTAACGATTTTACTTCTTCTCTATAATTAAAATCACTGTTATAAGGGTTTGACTTTTCATCATGTTGATGAAGAATGTCTAGGTTTAATCTTTTTGGCCACCATTTTAATGGTGATGTGTCTGGTGTGGTTGATGCTCCATGCATGAATGGACATTTGCCGTTTGATTGTCCATTATTACCTAAGTTTTCCATAGTTATTAAATTTTGTTTCTAATTTATAAATTTTTATTACTTGTTATGCTTCCTTTTGTTTTATAATAACAAATTCTTAATCTACATAGTAAAATCTTATAGTTAAAAGTCTTAATTTTACGATAAACACACTTATGAAAAAATTCAAAACACTTTTTATTATTGCTCTAATAATAGACCTTTTAGCATCTTTACCTATTGTATTGATTAAATTAATGCCTGAGATGGCTGATGAAATGGTGTTTAGTCAATTTCCTGGCATAAACGATCCAGGGAAAGAGGCTTTAATGACAATATTTGATGTGTTTGGGGTTATCTCTGTATCAATGATAATTGCTGTAGCAGTAGCAACAACAATCAAAGAAAAAGCAGCTGCTAAAATGGCTGCACTTATGTTATTTATTTTTCATGTCGGCTGGATTCTCATGGACTGGATAAACTTTTTAGTAGGTAAAGGTGGGCCTCCACTAGCTGTGTTATTATTAAGCTCTGTTGCTGCATTAGCTCTAGGATATGCATGGAAAAAAGGAGAAATTTAATAAGAATATATTTGTACTTTATTGATTAACTATGGCAAACAAGTATATAGATCTTCATACTGTAAAATTTTTCATGAACAATGTTCAGGAGCTTGAATCTATCTTAAGTAAAAAAAGGTTTGCTGATCATAATCTTGAGTCAGTTGATATGTTTATTGACTCTGTTAAACAGTTTGCAGATAGAGAGCTGTTTCCATATTTTAAAGAGATGGACGAAAATCCAGCTCACTATAAAGACGGTAAAATTCATGTGCACCAACAAGTTGGAAAAATGATGAAGGTGGGTGGAGAAATGGGTCTCATTGCTGCACCTTTTGATTATGAAGACGGTGGGCTTCAATTGCCGCTACTTGTTCACACTGCAGCAAATTATATTTTAGATGCTGCTAATAATCATTTGCCTGGTTATTCTGGTCTTACCACAGGTGCTGCAGAATTAATTATTGAGTTTGCTAGTAAAGAGTTAAAAGAAAAATATACTCCTAAAATGCTTACAGGAGAGTGGGGCGGAACAATGTGTTTAACTGAGCCGCAAGCCGGTAGCTCATTATCAGACATTGTTACAAAGGCCACGCCTTGTGATGGTGGACATTATAAAATTAGTGGTCAAAAGATTTTTATCTCAGGAGGAGATCATGAATATGCTGAAAATATAGTCCACTTATTGTTAGCCCGAATTGAAGGGGCTCCTGCTGGAACAAAAGGAATTTCATTATTTGTTGTACCAAAAATGAGACTAGATGAAAATGGAAATCTTGAACCAAATGATGTAACAACAGTTGCTGATTTTGAGAAAATGGGACAGAAGGGATATTGTACTACTCACCTTGGTTTTGGAGATGAAGATAACTGTCATGGATATCTTGTTGGAGAAGAAAACAAAGGTCTTCATTATATGTTTTTAATGATGAATGGTGCAAGGATAGCTGTTGGAAGAGCTGGTTCTGCAATAGCTTCAGGCGCTTATTATGCCTCTTTGGAGTATGCAAATGAACGTCCACAGGGAAGAAAACTTTCTTCAGATGGAAAAAAAGACTTAAAAGAAAAACAAAGCTTAATAATTGAGCATCCTGATGTAAGAAGGATGCTGATGCTTCAAAAAGCCATGGTTGAAGGGTCTATGAATCTTATATTTAAAGCTTCTAAATATTTTGACCTTCAACACAACAGTGAGGATGAAGAGGAAAAGAATAAATATCATACGCTACTAGAGATGATTATTCCAGTGGTTAAGACTTATCCTTCAGAGGCAGGTATTTATTCAATAAACAATGGGCTTCAAGTACTAGGTGGTTATGGGTTTTGTTCAGACTTTATTCTTCAGCAATATTATAGAGATATAAGAATTTGTACAATCTATGAGGGGACAACAGGTATTCAGTCTCAAGACCTTCTTGGAAGAAAAATGATGCTTAACAATGGTGAGGGTGCGAAGCTATTAATGGAAGAAATAAAAAAGACCATTGATGAAGCTTCACAGGATAATGACCTAAAGGAGTGGGCTGCTAGTTTAGATAAAAAACTGGAAGAAACTCAAAAAATATTGTTTCATCTTATTCCTTTTGCTTCAAAAGGAGACTATGAAAAGTTTTTAGCTGATGCTTCAATATTTATGGAATTTTTCAGCCTTGTATTAGTTGGATGGTCTTGGTTAGAAATTGGAATTGTAAGTAAGCGCGCAATAATTACAGGAGATAAATCTTTTGAGACAAGTTTTTTTGAAAGTAAACTAGATACTTTAGAATATTTTTATGCATATGAGCTTCCGAAAACAACTGGTCTTGCCGAAGTTATGCTCCACCCCTCTTCGATTACAATAAAAACTGAAAAAAAAACAATTATTTAATAGATTAAAGATTAATTGTAAAACCATCTTTATCTTCTAGAAATTTTAAGTTTTTCCTGTAATCTTCAATGGTTTCTTTTTTCATTTCACAATAAATGATTTTTTCTTTGTCTGTTTTAGTGGTACATAAACCTCCACTTGGATCAATTACACATGAATCTCCTATGTATTCATTCTTTGGATCTTTTCCAACTATATTCACCCCCACACAATAAGACATGTTCTCTATCGCTCGAGCTTCCAGGAGTTTATTCCAATGAGAAATTCTTGGCTTCGGCCAATTAGCTAAATAAAACAGGACATCATAATTAAATTTATTTCTAGACCAGACAGGAAAACGAAGATCGTAGCATATTTGTGGTAAAAACTTCCAACCCATATAGTTTATTACTTGATTAGCTCTACCTTTTGAATAGACCTTGCTTTCTCCAGCAAGAGTAAATGTGTGTCTTTTGTCATAACAAATAACTTCACCACTTGGATGCACCCAAACCAGTCTATTAAAAAACCTATCCTTTTCTTTTATTGCTAAACTTGCAGCAACTGCAAAATTGTTTTTTAGAGCAACCCCTTTTAACCATGAAACAGATTTCCCTTCCATGGTTTCTGCAATTTTCTCAACATTCATGCTAAAACCAGTGTTAAACATTTCAGGAAGAAAAACAACATTGGTGTTTTCTTCAATTTGTTTAACAATTGATTCATACTTACTTAAGTTGTTTTTTGTTTCTTCCCATTTTATACTAGTTTGAATTAAAGCAATTTTAATTTTTTTATTCATAAACTAATGAAGGATTTATAGCACATCAAACTGATAGCTATATTTAATAGAAATGCTTTGGCTATTTAAATAGTCAAACCAGTCAGAGTCTCTAACGAAGTTTATCACAACAAATAATCCTGAGTTTGCAGTTTGAAGCATTCCAAATCTAGTGTTAACTGAAGTAATGTTTGTTACATTATTATACTGCACTAAACTTTGGAGATACATCTTGGGTGAAAAAGAGTAGCTTAATCTAAGTCCCGTAATAAAGGCATTTATATCTCCATTCTTTAGTTTAAGCTTTGTGTAATCTAAATTTAATGTTGAATTAAATTTGTTGCCAATTCTATAATTTATACTGTTTGATGTCAAAAACCTGTCTCCTCCATAATAACCTCCCAGAACAGTTCGCGAGGTATAGTTTAGAGCTGTGTTTGGATTTGACTGAAGGTATAATTGAAACTCTTGATGATTATACTCTCCTACGGGTATTTCAACATCAGAAATTTTGAACGCATCATAAACTCCCTCTGATGTTATATTAACTCCAGTGTGAACTTCAAATCCCGATGGCCATACCCAATGGTTGTCAATATGAGTCCATCCGCTAACAAGTCTATCTTGAAAATCAAAATAACTTCTATGAGCTATATGCGGTCTAACTTCTAAAAAGGGACCAAAATTTTCTAATCTTATTTGCTTAAAAATTATGAATTCAGGTTTTTTAAATGCAGTCCTTAATAGAAATCCAACTTCTGGATTAAACCCTTCCCCAACTTCAGTATATCCAGCATTAATTCTCCATCCGTCCCAGTTATAATTTGCTATTAATTTCAAGGAATGGTCATTTGAGCTAATGTTAGGACTATCACTTTTTGAGAAGAATCCCGAAATATCAGCTTTTTTACCTAAGCCTAGCTTACCATCAATCGCATATACTTTATTGAAACTATTAGAATTTCCAATTTCATTTTTACCAACATAGATCATACCTAATGATGAACGTGAGTTACTAAAATCATGATTTACTCTAGCTACAGAGAAATTATTTTCAAACAGATCCTCTGTAACCATACTTAAAATTCCAATATTGGTTTGGCCTATTTTTCCTGAAACTCTTCCCCCCCCCTTAATAGGGACAACCTGACCATTATCTCCAATTCCAATTCGTCTACTAAAAAACAGATCAACTTCTCCTGGGCTTCCAACTGAAAACTGGCCAGCATTTTCAAGAAAAAAAGCTCTTTTTTCTGGGAAAAAAAGATTAAAACGATCTAGATTCACTTGCTGCTCATCAACCTCAACTTGAGCAAAATCAGTATTGTATGTTAAGTCTAGTGTTAAACCAGGCGTTAAACTGTATTTAACATCAATACCTGTTGCAAAATCAGCTGCAACTAATGTATTCTTTTGAAATTTTTGATATGAAGAGGCTCCAAGTGTGTAAGGAATGACCTTTAAGTTTTTTGGGTTTTTTAAATTTAGTCCATTAAGTTTTCCTGCTATTGATAATCTTTTTATATCAAAACCTAAAGGCAAAGATGCCCAGAAAGAGGTTTCACTGTTTTTGGATATGTTTCTTTGAAAGTTAACTCCCCACGTTTTATTGTCTCCAGTTAAAAACCTTAAAGAGCGTAAAGGTATAGAGAACTCTGCGCTCCATCCAAAGTCTCCTTTCATAGTTTTCACTTCCCAGGATGAATCCCAATTTAGATTTGTTCCTCCAAGAGTTCCCCCTTTTTGTCTGGAGTTAGGGTTAAAACTTCCTATCCCTTCATTATCTATTTGTGCGTCATATTGCATTCCATCTGAATTGGTCCCAAAAAGAAAACCGTTTTGTAAATCATTATAAGTGTCCACAATAAACAGGAAGCTGTCTTCATCATTTAAGTCTGCGTCTCGTTTTGAATCAGATACAACTATTTTTGAAGGCTCTTTGTCAAACCCTATAAAAGCAACAAAAAAATTATTGTCTGAATATGCTACTCTTATTTCTGTTTTCTCAGATGATAACTCTCCATAATTAGGAGTTATTTGAATCATTGAGTTAATAGGCAAAATTGAATTCCATAAATCGTCATTTAAAACATCTCCATCAATTACAGGTTCATCTTTTATATAATTTGCTTTTGTTTCAGGTCTATCCTTTAAAAAATTGTCTTGGCTATACGAATAGCTTTGAAATAAGCATAACGTAATAGTGATTGTAATAGCTTTTGTAATTGGTGATGTGATCTTCATGATTTTTAAAGAAAATAAATGATATCATAAAGTTAATGCTTTTGATTATAAACAATATAAAGCCTAATGCTAAACATTGACAATGATAAAAAAACATTAAATTGACATATTAATTGCAAAAACCATAGTATGAGATTTTTTAAACCTTTTTTTATAGTTATTTATTTAACTTCAATTTATTCTGTATTTCCTCAAAGTGACATAGTTGACAACATTGTTAATGAAGCTGAAAATAACTCACAACTTGAGTTTTTGGCTCATGAATTACTTGATATCATAGGGCCTAGGCTTGTTGGAACACCTCAGATGAAAAATGCACATGACTGGGCTGTAGAAAAATATATTTCTTGGGGAGTTGATGCTAATCTTCATGAATTTGGAGAATGGCAGGGATGGGAAAGAGGAATCACCCATGTTGACATGATTTACCCTAGATTAAGAACTCTTGCAGGGCGTCAACTAGCGTATAGCCCTACAACAACTAATAGTGGACTAGAGGGTGAGGTAACTATTATCCCTGAGGTTGAAAATAAAGAAGAATTTAACAAATGGCTTGAAACAATTGAAGGAAAATTTGTATTAACAAGCATGAACCAGGTTACAGGAAGACCAGACTATAACTGGGAAGAGTATGCTACTGCTGAGTCTTATGAAAAGATGAAAGAAAAAAGGGACGAGGTGACTGAAACATGGTATGCAAATTTTCGCAAGATGGGTATTAATAGGAGGCAGATAAATCAAACTCTTGAGAATGCTGGAGCTTTAGGGCTGTTTTCAAGTAATTGGGCTGGTGGTTTTGGAGCAAATAGAGTGTTTAGCGCAGGAACAAAAAAAATACCTAACATCGATCTTGACCTTGAGGATTATTCAATGTTATATAGAATGGTTAAAAGTAATAACAATCCAAAGGTTAGGGTTGTCTCAACATCTAAAGATTTAGGAATTGTTCCTACTTTCAACACAATAGGAATGATTCGTGGGGTTGAGAAACCAGATGAATATGTTATTCTTTCTGCTCATTTTGATTCTTGGGATGGAGCTACGGGTGCTACTGATAATGGGACTGGAACTATTGTTATGATGGAAGCTATGAGAATTCTTAAGTCTGTATATCCTAATCCTAAAAGAACAATTCTTGTTGGTCATTGGGGGTTTGAAGAAGGGGGGTTAAATGGTTCAAGAGCTTTTGTTGAGGATTTTCCTGAAATCATTGATAATATTCAAGCTGTATTTAATCAAGACAATGGAACTGGACGAGTTGTTAATATTGGAGGGCAAGGTTTTGTAAACTCATATGATTACATATCAAGATGGTTGGCACCTGTTCCAGCAAAAATAAAGAGTAACATTAAAACTGATTTTCCTGGAATGCCTAGTGGTGGTGGAAGTGATTATGCTTCCTTTGTTGCCGTGGGTGTTCCTGCTTTTAGTCTTTCGTCTTTAAGTTGGGAGTATGGCAACTACACATGGCACACAAACCGTGATACTTATGATAAGATTGTTTTCGATGATGTTAGAGATAATGTTATTCTTACAGCTATTTTGACATACATGGCTAGTGAAGATGATTCAAAAGCTTCAAGAGAAAAAAGAATAATGCCTGTAAATCCTCGAACAGGAAGAGAGGCAAGCTGGCCAAGAAAGAGAAGTCCCAGAAGAAAAAGTCCAAACAATTAAAATTATAGGCTGAATAGATGGTTATCAATAATCAAAACTTAAAACTCTGGTATATTAATACATTGGTGTATATAGTGTGCGCCTTTAACACATTCTGTCTAGCACAAACAGAATTTGATACTTCTAAACTGAAAGATTTTGAAAACTATCTAATAGAAGAAGTTAATAATAGTAAAGCTGCAGGAGTTGAGGTTTTAATTCACCACAAAGGAGAAACTGTATGGCACAAAGCACATGGATTTAGTAGCTTACAAGACAATCGCCTCCTTGAGAAGAATAGTATCTACTACATTCAATCCATGACCAAACCCATTATGAGTGTAGCTATCATGCAGCTAGTAGAACAAGGAAAGTTAAACTTAGCAGATAATGCTGCCGATTACTATCCTCCTTTGAGAAAACTCAGGGTAATCAAAGATGTGGCTACTGGTATTCATGGGCCAACTGTTTCAGCAAAGCAGCCTATAACCATTCTACAATTACTAACCCATACAAGTGGTCTTTCACACGGACTAGAAGAAACCCTGTTTGATCAGCAACTTTTTAAGTTGATGTACAACGAATTATTTGATCCTGCAGAGTATGATAATCTTAGTGAACGAGTAGATAAATTAATGCTTGTCCCTTTAATTGGTCAGCCTGGTGAGCAATGGTATTATAGTGCTGCGCCCGATATTTTGGCCTTAATTTTAGAAAGAATAACTGGCCAGCCCATAGATAAATATCTTAAAGAAAACATCTTTGATCCATTGTCAATGAAAGAGACAGGTTATAACGTTGGTCCAGAGCAACAAGAAAGGATAATGCAGGTACACTTCAATTTAGAGGATGGAACTTTAGTCAACAGTCATGTTCAAGTTCCTCCGACAGGCAACACTGTATATGGTGGAACTCACGGCCTCTTTTCGTCTACAGAAGATTTTTTAAAGTTCAGTCAAATGATTCTAAATAAAGGAAGTGTTAATGGTCAAAGTATATTAAAAAAAGAAACTGTTGAGCTAATGACAAGAAATCATGTTGGAGAGCTGATAGGACCCGGACGTGGTTTTGGGCTTGGTTTTGGTGTATTGTATGATACCAACAAAGACCCAAGTCCAGCAAGTACAGGTCAGGTTTACTGGGGTGGTTATTTTAAAACACATTTTTTTATTGATCCCAAAGAAGATCTCATAGGAATTATAATGACTCAAAAAATACCAAATACTGACGAGTACATCATCGAATTGAATCGAGCAGTATACAGCGCTTTATCATTATGACTTTATATTGTATATGGGTAAGTTTAATGAAAAACTATGTGTAATAAGACTAAAGTAATTGCTAGTGCCCACCCCCAGTTTCTACTATATTTATCTGCAGGCTTAAACATTGTTATTAGCGAGTTTAGTTTACCCATGCTGCCAATTATAGTTATAATTAATCCTATTATTATTACCCAAAAAGCTCTTACAAAATAATTCACCTCTGGCATAAAGAGCTGTAGAGCAATATTTAAAGGGAGTGTAGCAATGAATGCAAAAAGGACAACTTTTTTATTTGGCTTTAATAAAATTACAGCACTACATATCAAAACCACTATACCACAGTTTACATAATAACGTAAGTTATTTAGGGTATGAGTAAAAGCTGAATTAGGGTTGTCAAACTTTAGATATAATAAAACAAACCCCATTACAAGAGCAGTACCTAAGCTAAATAGAATGGCTTTTTGACCTGCTTTTATTTTTTCTTTATCCTTTGCTTGTTTGTTGATATATTTTGAATAGATATCAGTTGACCACAAAGTAGCCAGCGAGTTAAATGTAGAGTCTACTGTGCTCATAAGCGAAGCAAACAAACCACATAATATTATTCCTTTTATACCAACCGGCAAATAGGTGTTGACAATATATGGGAAAGCCATATCAGGCTCACCCAGGGTGTCACCAAGAATTCCATAAAGAGCTATCCCTGGAATAATAATTATCACCGCCATTATATATTTGATTAAACCGCCTGCTATTAAACCTGTTTGTGCATGCCTAACACTCTTTGCAGCTAACGCTCTTTGCATTACAGTTTGGTTTGCACACCAGTAATTTATGTTAAGCAGAAACAGCCCAAAAAGATGGGTCCATGGGAGAGTTGGATGATCTGCAGATAAATGCAAGTGCATTTTTTCAGGGGTTTGTATATACAATTGATCCCAACCACCCAACTGATTTACGGCTGTAAAACAGACAACAGCTCCTCCAATAATTAATACAGCAAATTGAATTATATCTGTTTTAACAACAGCGCTTAAACCACCCAGATAGGTATATATAGCAGAAAAAATTCCAAGTATTACAATGAGTATTGCTATTCTAATAATTCTGTTTGAATGAAGAAATGATAGCTGCTCCCCAAAAACTAAGTCTGCAGCATAAGCTCCCCAAAAAAGCGCAGCTCCAATTGTTACAGTTGCAAAAAGCGCAATATTTGCTAATGAGTAAAAAAGAGCCACTCGCTCACCTAGTCTCTTGGATATAAACTGCGTAATTGTTGTAATCTTTTCTCTTAGAAAAAGAGGCACAAAAACAAAGGCGCCAATTAAAATACCTTGAACTGCATTAATTTCAAGATTTGCTTGTGCAAGTCCAAATAAATATGCTGACCCCATCATTCCAAGAAACTGATATCCCTGAATGTTTGTTGCAATAGTAGATAAAGCAATTGAATACCAAGGTAGGTTTCTTGAACTTAAAAAATATTGGTCTGCTGAGCTGTCTGCTTTAACTTTACCTCTAAGGGCTACGATCATAATTAAAGAAAAATAAAACAAGACAATTATAAAATCGACCATAATCTACTTTCTTTCTCCATTTCCAAGTGGAGAGTTTGGGGTTTCATTAATTCGTCTTTTAAAAACCTCTGGTAGTGAAATTGTTTTTAACTGGGGTAACACATGTTTAGCAAAAAGCTCACATTCTTGCTGATGTGGATAGCCTGATAATATGAAAGACCTTATGCCCATTTGCATATAGCGTTTCAGTTTATTTAAAATTTGATCTGGTGTTCCAACAAGGGCTGCCCCACAACCAGACCTAGCAAGTCCTATTCCAGTCCAAAGATGTGGCTCGACATAATATTCATTGTCTGCTTCATTTCGCATCTGTGATTGACGAGCGACTCCTAATGAGTTCGAGTCCTGTGCTCGATTTTTAATATTTAACCCATGATCTAGGTCTAGTTTTGATAAAAGGTTATTGGCGTAATCTCTTGCTTCTTTCTCCGTCTCTCTAACAATTACATGAACTCTTAATCCAAACTGAACAGCTCGTCCATGCTCTGAGGCTTTAAGTTTCATTGTGTTCATAAGCCCTTGTAGTTTCTCTTCTGTTTCTGGCCACATCAAATAAACATCGCAGTGCTCTGCACATAAGTCAACACCTGCAGGTGAATATCCACCGAAATATAGAAGAGGACCACCATTTTGCTGATATGGCTTAACAGGATCTGTAGGTAAGCTTAATTTATAATATTTTCCATTGAACTCTATTCTGTCTTGATTCCATGCTTGTTTTAAAATTTCAATGACTTCTCGAGAGCGAGCATATCTTTCTGAAGAATCCAGCTCATTACCTGGAAGGTCCGATGATATTATATTAATAGTTAATCTACCCTTGAGCATGTGGTCTAGTGTTGCTATGCTTCTTGCAAGCATTGGTGGGTGAACTTCTCCACAGCGAATAGCAGCCAAAAAATTAATCTGTTTTGTAATTGGAGCCATTCCTGCAACAAAAGACAATGTGTCTTGACCAACTTGGTATGAGGATGGGCATAGAACATTTCTAAACCCAAGTTCGTCTGCTGTTTTTACAATTTTAGAAGTGTTTTCCCAGGTACTTTTATAATCAGGATTTCTGTTTCCTAGAAAGTCATCATCACCGTCACAGAGTGGAGCAAACCAAGAGATCTCAGCTCCGTCAATATTTATTGGGTTTTTAGGACTCATTACTACAAGTTAATGATTTCTTCGAGTTAATTTGAAACGACAAAGTATCGCTGTTAGTAAAGATTTAAACCAATGTTATTATTCAGGGCAAGTGCCCCATATTGGCATGAAGGAACTAAGAAGGGGTGAGTTGGTAGAGAAATTTTCAGGCTCTTCACTTATAGAGGAAACACACCAGCTTGATATATCTTGATTAAACGAGGTTGCGTTTTCAAACATTTTTGTCATGCTAGTTGCACTTGAAGTGTTCCAGCTTGAAATATCCTGGTTAAATGCTCTGGCACCTCTAAACATATCAAGCATTTTAGTAACTTTTGATGTGTCCCAGCCTGATATATCTTGATTAAACGAGGTTGCGTTTTTAAACATGCTGCCCATGTTAGTAACTTTTGATGTGTCCCAGTTTGATATATTTTGATTAAATAAATCTGCATCAAAAAACATTCCATCCATATTGGTAACATTTGAAACATCCCAAAAACTAATATTTGAATTAAAGGAGTTATTGTTAAAAAAATTCTGAAAAACATTTGAGCTTGATGTACCAGACATATCTGTTACAAGGGTCGTGCAAAGGTTTAAGTTACCCGCGGAAATTTCATCTTTTATCGATACATTATTTACGGCAGTGTAGGTTACGCCGTTAATAATATCCCTATCACCATTTAGTGCGTCTGGGCATTTACATGTATTATTTTCAAAATAAATATTACCTGAGTTAACAAATGAATTTAACTCAGAACCCTGGTTGTTTGAGGCAACTGTTGTAGAGTCTTCACCTTTGCTACAAGAAAAAATTAATATTGCTGATAGAAATAATATTTTTTTCATGCAGCTAAATAAGCAAATTATATTTTGATTAAATAAATCTCGCTGTTAATAATATTATAAATATTGATCAATAAATAAAAAACCCCTCAGACGAGGGGTTTTTAATAATTTTACCAATCAGCATCCCACTGCCTAATAGCTCTTATTTTTCCTTCTGAGTTAATAAAAAATTTATTTAATACTCTAAGACTATCAACTCTTCCGTCTGTCCAATAAAGATTTTCTAACTGTCCTGTTTGAACAACTGAAATATCATTTCCGTCTGCTCCAATTCTTTTGTATGGCAAAAAGTAAATAGCTCTTACACTTACTGAATCATATTGTGCCATCCATTGTGGGGTCATTTCTTTTGGCAATGAAATAGGTTCTTTTTGGCTTGCAGAATAAATAGTTAATGTATCAGCCATTACCTCTTGCATAGCGTCAGTATCCATTTTATTGTAAGCAGACATCATGTCTTTTATAACTTGAACATTTTCATCTGGTCCGATTTCATATGCTTCACCTGAAGAAACCCATTCTCCCGCTTGGTTGTTTGTAGGTTGTTCACAAGAAGCAAAAATTAATAAAATTGTTAATAAGGTTAGTTTTGTTTTCATGTTGTTAATTTTAATTTATATAAAAATAATTAAGATTTTTTAAATAAAAAACCCTCAAAATCAGTGAAGTTGAGGGTTTAAGGGTGGTCCCACCTGGACTCGAACCAGGGACCAAATGATTATGAGTCATCTACTCTAACCAACTGAGCTATAGGACCGGTATTGGCGCAAATATACAATTTCACTATCTTTTTATAAAACATAAATTAAATTTTTTTTTTTATTTAAACTACTTTTGACAAATGGAAAGTCAGAGACAGAAAAAGATTTCTTCTTTAATACAAAAAGAGC
>Ga0181604_10002209_pt1 | contig 16993 bp, 17 predicted proteins | sample 041ome_12_FD_148663 | JGI IMG/M metagenome (GOLD analysis project Ga0181604, IMG submission 148663) | Coastal salt marsh microbial communities from the Groves Creek Marsh, Skidaway Island, Georgia - 041410US metaG (spades assembly) | ecosystem: Environmental > Aquatic > Marine > Intertidal zone...
ATGATTCTTTAGCTCTGCAGAAGATAGGAATAAGGTCGATTTATTATTCTTATTCTTTGCAGAATAGCTTAAATAAATTTTGTTATTTGATTTAAATTCTGGATCAAGAATTACCTCTGACAACCCTCCTTGACTTGCATAATGCACCATTGGTGTATTCGCAATATTTTTTATTGATTTATCTAATAAATTTATAATCTTTAAATTACCAGGAAGTTCTGTGAATAAAATGGTATTTTCATCAATGAAAACCATACTCCAGGCATCATCTAAATCATCAGCAATAGTTTCATATTTATAACTTGCTAATAAGAAATTTGGTAAAAATAATAAAGATAAAAATACTCTCAGATACATGTTTCCCCTTTTTTATAAATCTATATTTTAGAAACCTACAATTAATCTTATTAATACAACAGGAATTAATAAAGATAAAACTAATAGTAATAAAAATTTAGATTTAGTCATACATTATTAATTTTACATATATGTAGGCAAATTCACACAATAAATCATATAAAATAATAACAATGGATTACTCTACTTATTTAATAGGCAATTTAATATTTATAGCCTTGCTTTACTGGGTAGTAAAAAATAAAAATAATTGGTAGTTCAAATATTATTTAATATATTTTTAGGATAGTGAACAATGGAAACTGTTTTTATTTATTCGATAATCTCTCTGTTTATTGGTGGCATTATGTGGTCGTTTGAAGGTAGCAAATTTACTGATCATGGACAAAACATGAGTATGCTTTTATTTTTTAAATTTAGTAAATGGTTTTTTGTGATCTTAGGTTTTGCTATACCAATAGCTTTTTAAGATTTGGTTAAATTTTTATTTGGATCATAAAAAGGTTTATTTACAACAACTGCATTAAATTCACTATTGCCATCATTGACAATTAATTTCTGATTTAAATTCGAGTAATCTATATCAATAATTGCTAAAGCAATATTTTGTTCAAGACGAGGCGAATAAACAGCTGAAGTTATTTCTCCAACTATTTTATTATCACATTTAAGACTCCAAAATCTCGTATTGGGCCCATCCATCTGTTTATTATCTAGGTACAGTCCAACTTGCTTCCTTTTAATGCCGTCATTTTTTATTTTAATAAGTGCATCTTTGCCAATAAAATCAAAATCATTATCTAAATCAATAAACTTATCCATACCAAGCTCTAAAGGATTTGTATTAATAGTCATATCAGCATGATAAGAAAGCATGCCTCCTTCAATTCTTCTTATAGTTGACGTATGTCCTGGTTTTAAACCCATTGGTTCACCAATCTTCATAATATGTTCATATAGCTCATTACCAACTTTAGAGTCAGTAAGAAATATTTCATAACCTAATTCACTAGACCAACCTGTTCTCGAAATAATTAACTCAGTATCATTAAATTTAAATTGCTTAAACCAATAATATTTTAAATCTGATATTTGCTCTCCAAAAATTTTAATCATAATATCTCTTGATTTAGGACCTTGAAGTTGAAGCGGAGATACATCAGGTTCTGATATCTCAACATTATAATTAGCATTAGCTGCTAACCCTTGAGCCCAAAAAAGAATGTCGCTATCTGCAAGTGAAAACCAATATTTATCTTCACTAACTTTTAATAAAATTGGATCGTTTAAAATACCGCCATATTGATTCACCAATATTACATACTTACATTGACCCACTTTCATGTTAGATAAGTCTCTTGGTGTCATCATTTGAACAAATTTACTAGCATCAGGTCCTTTGACTTGTACTTGTCTTTCAACCGCTACATCGCAAAGAATGGCATCATCAATTAAATTCCAAAAATTCTGCTCTGGGTTGCCAAAATCTCTTGGAATATACATGTGGTTATAGACAGAAAAGTCTTTTGCTCCCCATTTAACAGTAGCATCAAAAAATGGACTTTTTCTAATTTGTGTTCCAAAACCAAAATCTTTCATATTCATGCTCCCCAAAATGTAATACAGATTAAGATTAATGTTCTTAATTAGATTATTCAATCTTTTTTTTAAGTGATAAAATTAATACATGAAACCAATTTTTTATTCACTCTTATTTATTTGTAGTTTTAATGTTTATGCTGAATTTGATACAAAATGTTCAGTTTTAATAACAAAGCGACTTCAATCATCAGAAGATGCTTATAAAGATGCTTTAAACAAAATTAATACTTGTAATAAGTTTGATATTTTATCTATCACAAGCTTTCTTGAAGAATCAATAAGTAAAGTATATATAACAGATCTTATACAAACTTATTGCATGTTTGATCATCAAATCATTACTTTGATTGATTCGAATACAAGCAATATGAGCTGTGTTCACAGAGGGCAAGCTCGCGTTGAGAGAAAATTTAACGCAATACAGTAATTATTGTTACGTAGAATTAACAATAAGTTTCAAACCCTTAATATAAAAGTCTTATAAATTTAGTTTAATACTTTTCGAAAGTACTCCTCGATGCACAATCAATACTTTCATTGATAGCAGGTTTTCCCCTGACCTGCTATCAAACTTTTAGATATATAGATTACAGCCCATACAGACCAAAACTATTATTGATGGTAACCATATTATTGGTCTAATCATTTTAAATCTATATAAATCTACAATTGCCCCTAATAAATATAAAACTCTTAAACCTAACCAAGATTGCGCTAACATAAGATTATCAATATCCATAATAACTGAAAGAACAGCTAAAACTAGAAATACTGGAAGAGATTGTCTTAAGTTGTCACCAGCTAAAGCCATTCTTTCAGACAAAGCTGTTTTTGCGGAGATGTCACCACTAGTATATGTCCATTGAATAAATGGAACCTTGTGTAGCGAAAAACTCATCACTAAAAAAAGATGCAATATATAAAACATTACTACACATATAATTAGATTAGTCATATTAATTTCCTATTTGATTATTTATTAATACTAATAGATTTATATATAGTTTCAACTAAAAACTAAGAATTTATTAAATCAATGTCTTCTTGTTTCAATAAATTTTTATCAATTGAATTTATTAACGGCTTAAGATGTTTAGCATATGACTTCCATCTTCCCATACCCTTTTTATTAATTGGCTGTCTAACTTGTTCAGAACTTGCAGTTCTAACTGACCGTTCAGTTTTGTGGAAAGATACACAAGCATCTTCAAATGGTAATTCTAAAAAGCTCAATATTCTTCTTACTTGACCTTCCAAGTCATCAATCACATCTTCGTTATTTACTCTTAAAATTTTATTTGGCAGAACATTGTCCCAATGATTCATCAATTTAACATATGAATTATAGTAACTTCCTGCTTCTTCAAGACCATAGGTAAATTCTTGACCTTGAGCAAATAATTGCTTAAACATACTAAAACAGCAATCAAGCGGGTATCTTCTTGCATCAATTATCTTAGCATTTGGCATAATTAGATGTATCAATGCAATATGTCGAAAATTATTAGGCATTTTATCTGTAAACATGGGTGCACTATCTCTATGCATTTCAGTATCTTTTATGAATTTTTTACCCATATTTTCACGGTCAGTAAGTGTTAAATTTTTCATGCTTCCTGGGTATTTACCTAAAGTTCCATATATATCTTCGCCCCTAAGATCTTGAGCCATGGTTAAAATATTTGGAAGCTCAAGTGTTCCATCTACCATTGAATGAGATGCAATAATTTGTTCAATAAGTGTAGAGCCTGCTCTTGGTAGACCTAAAATAAAAATTGGATCTTTGGTATTAAATCCGCCCTCACCCATTGATTTAAAAAATTCTTTATTACAAATATTAATTTGAGCTTGTATTTCTTTATCCATCATTTCAATAGAATATTTCGTTTGCTGCTTTCTAATATGATTTCCATGATCTAAATGATAGAAAGCTTCACCATAATCTCCTATTGATTCACATGCTTGTGCTAAAGCAAAATGAAAATACGTTCTATCACCTATAGAAATATCAACTCTTTTTAATTGATTTTTCATTTGGGATATTTCTTCATCATCAAACTTATAAGTTTTTAAATTGGCTAAAGAAAAATAAGCTTCGCCATGATCATGTTTTGAGTTGTATGCTGTTTGATAGCTTTTAATAGCATCTTCTGTTCTACCAAGTGTTTTTTCAGCATGTCCTTTTGCTGTAAGAGTATTAGGATCAAGCGGAGCTTTTTCTAAAATATTTTCAAGCAATCTTATTGATTCTTCATGATCACCATTTTGCATCACCTCTATAGCTTTCTGAGCCTGAAAGGATAGATTATGAGGGTTTTGTTGAACAAGAATATCAGCTTGCTCCATAGTCTTGGAGAATTTTTGTCTTTTTCTTAAAATTAAAAGATACTTTTTCCTTATTTCAGAATCCTCAGGGTTTAATTTAACAGCGCTCTCTAGTAAAAATTCTGAATCATTTAAATGTCCAAGTCTTGAGGCAATTTCAGCCAGCAATGACATTGCGTGTGTATTTGTTGGATTAACTTTTAAAAATTCTCTACATTTTTTTTCAGCTTCTTTAATATTACCTTCATTTAAAATTTGATTAATATGAAGCAATATATTCGGTAAGGATTTGAGTTGTTCTATTTTTTCTTGCGCATGTCTAGCAGAACCTCTATTTTTAGATTCAACTGCAAGTTTGTAAAGTTCATTCCATGAAGCTAAAAGTGCAGGATTATGCTCAGTTGCCTGCCTATAGTATCCGGTAGCTTGAAGTTTATTACCCTTATCTCTGTTTAGGTGGGCAAGCTCTTGGTATGCTCTACCCATATCAGGTGCTATTGATAATAATTTTCTTAGATAATTTTCTGCATCCTTGTAATTTTTTTTATACCTTGAACAAACTGCGGCTAGATATAGGCTATCCATGTGATCAGAATCTTTTTTAAGATTCTTTTTAATTAATTTAAGAGCATCATCAAATCTATATTCTTTAACGGCTTTATGAATAGTCTCTAAATTAAATGGTTTTTTAGACATAGCTTATTTAAAATTTATAACAATCTTAGCTCATAGGTAATAAAAAAGGGAGCCTAAACTCCCTTTAATAGTTCTAACAAAAAATTAGAAGTTTTTCTTAACTCTAATACCAATTGTCATTGGTCTAATGTAGGCAACTCTTTCTCTGTCAAAGACGAAATTATTATTAATTTCACCCCTTTCATCAGTTAAGTTATCTACATAAACTTCTGCAGTAAGATCATCATTACTAAATCCAGCCCTGACATCAACTTTTGTGTAGCCTTCATTTATAGCTCTATTAATAGTTATAACGTCAGAGTAACTATCTTCAGTAAATGTTACCTGTGGCATAAAGTGACCCACGTTACCGCTTGCTAGTTGCCATTCGTATCTAAAGTTAAGATTCGCTTGGAAACCAGGAGCAAATGCTAATTCATCACCAACGACTACGTCATCTGTAGGTACAAGTTTTTTCGTTATTTCACTATTTAAACTAGAGAAAGCACCAGAAATTGATAGTCCTTCTATATTAGTAAAGTATGAAAAATCACCTTCCATTCCGAGAATTTCAGCATCAGCTGCATTGTCTGAGAAGAATAAGTTAGTAATGTTTGGATCAAAGATTGTTGTTTGTAGTCCTTCGATATCAACAAAGAACATACTTCCATTAAATCTTAACGAACCATCCATTAGGATAGTTTTCCAACCCATTTCATAGTTAGTAACAGTATCTGAGTCAACAACGTTGGGAACTGTATAAGTACCATCGCCATTTACAGCACCACCTTTTCTGTTAAGAAGACCTGGTCTAAACCCTTCGGAATATGTTACGTAATACATAACATCATCGTTAGGAGTAAACTTAGCTGTAGCTTTTACAATAGTTCCATCTGTTGTAGCTTTATCAGGATTACCTTCAGCATTACCTGGTCCAAATTTCTTGGATAAGTTAGCACCACAACAAGTTGATTCAGATGATGCGTTGAAATTATAGAATGAAGAGTTTGCACTTCCTTCAAAGTCTACTTCTATATCATACCAACGTGCACCAAATGTTAATTCTACCTCATCAGATAAAGCATAAGTTACTTCACCAAAGATACCTGTTTGATCATCTGTTCTAAGAATATCATTCCAGAATATTGTTGGAGGACCAAAAGGACCAGCAACTGAGTAATAACCTGCACCGGTATTACCACCAGTAGTACCAGCAGGCGGATTAGTATGAGGATAGTTCGGAGCCCATCCTGTAACACCAGACCAACCTAAATTATATTTAGAACCTTCGTAATTAAAGAAGTTAAGTTCTGTTAATTCAGATGTGCTCATGAATGCACCAAAGGTAGCAGATAATCCACTGTCAGTTACAGGTGTGTTGAAACGGACTTCATGTGAAGTTGTTTCGCTTGTTGTTTTTGAATCTACTTCTTGATAAGGAGCTTGACATGTTCCACTAGGAGCTGCAGATCCAGGGTAAGTAACAGATCCATCACAAATATAATATGGTAAATACTGACCTACAAACATATAGTCTGTATAGTCAACTACTTGATTAGATTCTCTATCAGTATATGCACCAGCATATATAACTTCTAAATCACCAATCATTCCTTCTACAGTTAAGCTCATGTTATCAAATTCATCTTTAATATACTCATCTGTATATCTTTGAATTTGAAGGTCTCCAAGCTCAGGATCAGCCATGAATACACCATCGCTATCAATCGTTTGATTAGTAAAAGAAGCTGTTGCACTCCAGTTGTCATCAATTTCATGTTTTAAACTTGCTCTAAAACCAGAATAAACAACCGCGTTCGCATCTTCTTTAACAACTGCGTCAGCTTTTAGCATTTTAACACCTGATAAATCAGCACCAGCTTGTTTACCTGCTCTTAATGCAGCAACAGGAACACCATTAGTTCTTGGATCTCCAGTACTTCTAAAACGAGCACCTCCAGAAACATCAATTGAACCAGCTACATTATCAATATAGCCACCTCTTCTATCTCTATAAGCAACAAATCTTAATGCAGAATTTTGACCAAGGGGGACATTGGTAACTGCTTCGACTTTACCACCAAGATCTCCATCAGGCATAAATCTTGTTTCAACTTCAAGATTTGTTTCAGTGTCACCTATAACTGGCTTGTTAGTAATTAATCTAACAACACCTGCTTGTGAACTAGCACCAAATAAAGTTCCTTGTGGACCTGATAATACTTCAATACGACCAACATCAGCTGCATAGACATCTAAATTTCTACCAGGCTGTGCAAGAGGTTGCTCATCAAGATAAAAAGATACATTGGGAGCCAATCCAGCTACCGCTGCTGTAGTTAAGTTTGGAGTAGTAGATGCCAAACCTCTAATATAAATAGTGCTGGTACCAGGTCCCGCACCACCTGCTGTAACACCTGGGAGTTGAAGTAAATAATCTTCAAATATACTTATACCTCTTTCTTCAAGCGTTTCCTCTCTAAGAGCTTGAACAGATAATGGTACATCTTGAAGACTTTCAGCTTTTTTACGTGCAGTAACAACAATCTCTTCTACAGTTGCGTTGCTCTGAGCTGAAATCAATCCTGTGAATGCAGATGCATTAACTAACGCAAATGCTGACAAAGATGGAAGTATCTTGTCTTGAATTTTTTTAAAGTTATTTAACATAATAAAATTCCTATATAAATAAAAATTAAAATTGCTAAATAAACAAAGTTAAGGTATCCCCTAGTTTTTCCCCCAAGAGAAGTTTAGCTTAGTTTATAGACCAGCAATTTCTGTAAATCGGTCTTGTGAATTATGATACCAGCTTATATTTAGTATGCAAATTTAATTTGTTAATTATTTAACTCCTAGAAAAAAACTATTATTTATGTTTCACTTAAAAATTAAATAATTAATAAAATAAATGAACAGCTTAAACAAATCGAGATTTCTTTTTTCAGTTTTATTATTATCAACCATAACTGCTATTGTTTTTACGAATCTTGAAGCTTCATCACAATTTTTCAGTACTACCCAGATTGCTATTTCTGAATCAATGGGATGGTTCATAATCCTGACAGCAAATGGTTTTTTGGTATTTTCAACATATTTAATATTTACTAAATACAAAAATATCAGATTAGGTGGATTTAATGCTGTTCCCGCATACTCCTACCCTAACTGGATAGCTATGCTTTTTAGTGCAGGTTTGGGTATTGGTCTTTTATTTTATGGGGTGGCTGAGCCTATAGGTAATTTAAATGATTACCCTGAGATGAGTAAAAATCTCTCATATAATGCTGGTAAAGCTATGAGTCTAACCAATTTACATTGGGGTCTACATGGCTGGGCGGTATATTCAGCTCTTGGTTTGTGTTTTGCTTTTGCATCATATAATAGAAAAAAGGCATTTAGAGTTAGTTCCTTGTTGGGTAACTCTGTTGAAGACAATAAACCTCTTGCAGCTATAATTGATATTATTGCAATTTTAACTACTATCATTGGTATCTCGACATCTTTAGGTTTGGGTGCTTCTCAAATTAATGGAGGTCTTGATCACGTTTTCGATATACAAATTAATGAATTTATCATTATCGTAGTAATAACTCTTTTAGGTTTACTTAGTGTGTGCCTAGGTCTAGATGCTGGAATTAAACGACTATCGCAAGTTAATATGTTTATAGCTGTATCTTTAGTCTTCGCAGTACTTTTATTAGGCCCTACTGTATTTATTCTTAATGCAATGGTCCAAAATGCTGGCGTGTACATAAATGAAATAATACGACTCTCAACCTGGACAGAAGCTTATAATAATTCAATATATCAAAACGGATATACTTTATTCTATTTTACATGGTGGTTTGCCTGGGCACCTTTTGTTTCATTGTTTATTGCTAGAATTTCATATGGAAGGACAATTAAAGAGTTTATTGTAGGAGTTCTTTTTGTACCATCTCTAATAGTTTTTATATGGATGGGAGTTTTTGGTAATTCTGCTATTTATTTACTTGTAAATAATGTCTCAGATATAACTGGAGCCGTAAGTAACAGTGCCAGTACTGCATTATTTGTGCTTTATGATTCAATGAGTTTCTCATTTGCTTTATCTGTAGTTTCTTTAATTCTTATTGTAACTTTTTTTGTTACATCATCAGATTCGGGTGCTTTAGTTGCTTCTATGCTATCTTCAAAAAAAGGTGCCGACATTAAAGGTGATTCTCCATTGATTTCAAGAGTAACCTGGGCAATACTTTTAGGAATTGTGGCTGCAGTCTTATTAAATGCCGGTGGATTAGGCGCTCTACAAACAGCGGTTGTAATTTTTGGAATACCTTTTTCTATAATTACTGCATTTGCTTGCAGACAGCTTTATAGATCTCTTGAAGATGAATTAAATAATTAATTTATTTCATCGTCTAATTTTTCAAGCTCTTCATTACTCATGTCATCCTCGAAAATTAATTGATCCTCAGCACTATCGGTTTTTTTAAATTTTTTTCCAATAATTAAGGCAATAACAACTAAAATTAAAATTAAACCTATTTGATATAACATAAGAATTTCCTATATATAATTACTAATTTATTAAGTAATTATAATAATATAACTATATATGGATGCTTTAGACAATATTTTAAATAGGGTTTCGGCCAGAACATTAGCAGAGCCTCACCCTACTCAGGATGAAATGGATAAAGTTTTTAGAGGTGCATTACGTGCTCCAGATCACGCCTGGTTAAGACCGAGTAGCTTTATTCAGGTTACTGGAGAAGGAATTGATAGATTATCAAAAATATTCGAAGAGTATGCAAAAACCGTCCCTGATATAAAAGATGAAATAATTAATAAGTATAAGAATGCGCCATATAGAGCTCCAATGATAGTAATTTTAGTTAATTCTATTAAAGATCATCCTAAAGTACCTGAAATAGAACAAAAGCTATCAACTGCAGCATCTGCACAAAACATTCTATTAACATTAAATGCTCTTGGTTATTCAGCAATTTGGAGAACTGGTAAATTGGCGTTTAATCCATTTATAGCATCAAAACTTAATCTTGAAGCCGATCAAGAAATTTTAGGTTATATATATGTTGGAACTGCAGATGGATCCAACAAAAAAATACCAGAATTAGATATTGAAGATTTTGTAAGTTATTTATAACTTATTTGTTTTATAAATATACGCTGCAGTAAATGCCATGCATGTAAATATTAATTCAGAGATCAATGAAGCAACAGCTATTTCAGTTTCATAATTAATAGAAGTTAGTACATTAAAAATTCCTGCAATTAAAAAAATGAGGCCAGCACTTAATATCCACTGATATTCTTTAGTTACATATGAAAGAAGGGACATTATTGACGTACCAAGAAAAAAAGCAGTAAAGTCCCTAACTTGAGTATTTCTTGCATCCCCTTCTAAGTAAACCATGCTTAATGATTGAGCTGCTGCTTCTGGTGAAAAAATCCATTGCGCAGAAATGATTCCAAGAACTGTTGCTAGTAGTATTGATAATGTATTCGCTATTTTCATAATAATATCTTTTCTACATTTGGTAAGTTATTGTGAATGATTTCATTATTAATGCAAACTACATGATGTGTATTAGTTTTATTCTTAAAAGAAACTGAAAATCTAGGCTCATTATTAATCAAATGAAGTGCGCAATATCCATCAATAGCTATACACTCATCAATATTTCCACCTTCTAACATTTCTTTGACATAAGGTATTCTTTCAGGTTCTTCATCGTAATGTGGACAACAAATACCTTTTACAAAACCGAGGCACGGAATAATTGTTTGGTGGTCTGCGAATGAATCAGTAATTCCTTTTTCAAACCAACATATTGCACCTGCACTAACACCGCTCATAATAATATTATTTTCATATGCTTCTTTTAAAATAGAATCTAGGTTCCACTCTTTCCAAACTGCCAACATGCTTTTAGTATTACCTCCACCAACATATATGATATCTTGTTCTAATATATGCGGCTCTAGATCAATTGTTCTTTTGAAGAAATCAATGTGAGATGTTAGACAATCTAAAGAATCAAAAGCCTTATAAAAATTATCAATATAACTTTGATCATCACCGGTAGCTGTTGGAATAAAACAAATTTTTGGGTTTAATTTATTAGATTGTTTAACTATATATTTTTCAATTTTTAGTTCTCCAATCTCTCTACCAAATCCCCCGCCACCAATTGCAATTATTTGTTTCATAAATTATCTACAATTTTTTTTATTTCTTTGATATGTTCAGTTGTTGTTCTACAACAACCACCAACAACTGAAGCACCATTTTCTATCCACTGGACAACAAAATCTTTATACTGATTTGGTTTTATAGGTTGATGGTTATGATAATGCCATTCATCAGAATCACTTACAAATCCTTCAAGTTTATTTTTTTTATATATAGAGGAATTGGCATATATACCAAAACTTTTTTCTTTTTTTAGTTTTTCTATTGCAAGACTTGCAGTGTCAGCATGAACACAATTAACTAATTGGCAATCTACATCTAACTTTAAGCCTTCTTCGATAGCTAAATCTAATAGCTCGGTACTTGGAAGTCTATTTAACTTGTTCCCTCTTGTAGTCCAGCTTAGCCAAACAGTATCTGAGTAATTTTTTGCAGTTGAGGCAGCTATTGTACCTTCGTATATTGATGCCATTGTTTCACAAATAATTACATCGACCTCGTTGCTATATATGGAACCTAAAGTTTCATAAAATTTTCTAAGTGTTTTTTCTTTTGAGCTTAGATCTGGTCTAAATGTTACATGTATTGGTGGATAGCATCCTGCAATTTTAGTATCAGAGCCAGTTTTTATAACTGCTTCCTTACAAAGCTCAAGAGAGCGTTTTGCCAAGTCCTCATAGGTAGGAGCTGTTGGTTCTCTCTTTAGTAATTCTGGGGTTGCTTGATAGTTAGATGTTGTAATTACATTTGCTCCAGCTTCAATATTATCTATATGAATCTGTTTAATTACTTCTGGATTGTGAATAAGTGAATATGCTGACCAGATAGATGTTTTAAAACTTGGGAGATATTCCCCTCTATTTTCTAATTCTGTACCTAAAGCTGAATCTAGTATTAATGGTTTCATTTTTAATATGTTTAAAAGTTAAACATTATACTTATTATTAAATTCAATAAGCCTATTTTTCCATTTTCTTGTCAAGAATTTAAACTCAGTTGGCCTGACTATAAATTCTTGAAAGTCTGAATTTCTATCTACCATTAATATAACTATTTGCTCAATCTTTGTTCCAAACATTACATTATGCGCATTTGCATATGCACAACCTTGCAAAAAGTAATCCTCAATCCATTCTCTTTTCTTTATTTTTTTTGCAGTTTTGAAGTCAATGAGAGTTGGAACATTTTCGTACAACCCAACACAATCTGCTGTTCCAGCATATAAATTATCTAACAATAGGCCAACTTCAAGGCCCCATATTTCAGTTATTCCTTTTAAGCCATCATTAACAAATTTAGTTGAAATCTTTTGTGCTAATTGTTGATCATGAGTTTCTTCAAAATTATCCCAAGATTTTCCATTTAAATAATTTTCAATTGCCTCATGTACGGCTGTACCTATATCGGTACTTTGTTTGATTATTCTCTTAGCCTCTTCTTCACCAACCCTATTCCTCCATTGAATGAGTCCGTCAGCAGATTTTGAAGTTCCTGATAAAACAGTTGTAACACTAGGTACAGGTTTTTTATTTGAGTCTAAATAATGACGTCCAATTTCTAGATCAACTCTTTCAAGAATCGGATACTCATACTTCTTTTTATTTAACATCAGATGATAAGATTTTTAGAAGAGTTGTCTGAAGCTGTTCTGGATCTTCAAAAAATGGAAAATGACCAGTCTCATTCAAAATAAAAATATCTTTTTCTAAATCAAGATTTTTTAAAATAATATTATCAGCATTATATCGGGCAAGTTTATCTTTATCACAAAAAATAAATTTAACATTGTTCAACTCATTAAATTGGCTATCACTTAATCTGTATTTATTGCATGATTTTAAATCTATGGAGCTAATTTCTTTTTGTGTCTGATTAAATAATCTTTTTAATGGATATAACTTTATTTCTCTCTCAGGATCAGATTCAATAGTTTTTGTCCCATATGGAGATTTAATTTCACCTTTAGTTCTTCCATAAAATCCTGAACCTTTTACTCCAAAACCTTGAGTTTTAACTTCAATTTCTGGAAATTTATAAACACCATATTTTGTTAAAAATTCTACTGCTTGATCTAGATTGCCTTTAGCATGCTCCAACAAAAGATCTCCAACTAAGAATGGATAAGCAATATTCATACATATTGTCATACTATTTGATACTTTCAGTGATAAATCTAGTGCGACTAATCCACCCCAACTATGTCCAACAAAGATAGGATCATTCAGATCAATATACTCAAATAATTCTATACAAAATTTTGTATGACCCTCTACATCATGCATCAATGGACCAGATGTATATCCATGACCAGGCAAATCTATTGCTATAATATTATATTCTTCTTCTAATGAGCCAAATTTGAACATCGAAAGGGTTCTGTGATCCATACCAGCACCTGGTATGAAAACAAAATTCTTTTTAGAATTGTCTAAATCATTTTTTATAAAAACATGTGCTTTGTGGTCTTTAAGCTGAATGAACATTTTGAATTAATTATTTAAAACTGTTTAATGTATTTGATCATGTAATTATAGGATGAAAGTTTATTAACTTCTGTAAAAACTTCATGCCGAGCATCTTTAACAATTTTTAAGGTTACGTTATTAAAAATAGTTGATAAAAATTTATATAATTTTTGAGATAATTTGCTATTAGATGATGCTGCGTCATACTCACCAGACATTACTAATATCGGAAGACCTTTGTTCAAATGAGAATAATAATCTTTCTTAAATATCATCATTAATCCATAGCACAAATCCGACCAAAGACTAGAAGTTACTATAAATCCACATAACGGATCATTTGTGTAGTTATCAACGCTTTCAATATCACTAGAAATCCAATCGTTAGGAGTTCTGTTAGGCTTATATTTTGAATTAAATCTTCGAATAGTTAGACCATCTACTATCTTGCTTTGATTGAATTTACCATTAATTATGATATCTAACTTTATAATTATTAAATTAGCTATTATTGCTAATTTTGGAAGTTTTGAAGAACCTGAGAGAATTAACGCTTTTATTAATGACTTATTATTTAAGGTTGATAAAGCAATCCAAGAACCCATACTATGACCTAATAAAAAACACGGCAAATTTGGAAACTTGTTCTTTGCATAACTTATGGTTTCTTTTAAATCATCTCTTACCTTGAACCAACCATTAATATCAGCAAAATAGCCTTGAGCATTTTTCTCAGTAATATTAACGCCATGGCCCCTATGATCTCTTGAAATTACATGATAACCATCACTATTTAACTTTGATATTAACCAGTTATATCTTCCTATATGCTCGGCCATTCCATGACTAATAATAAAAACACCTTTTGGATAAGTGTTAGAAGAAATATTTTCGTAATAAAGATTATTAGTCATATCAGTATCCATAATTTATAATAATCCGATACAGAGAAAACTTAAATATTATGCACAACATTTATATTGCTGGCACTGGTATATGGCACCCAGAAGAAAAAGTTTCCAATAGTGAAATCGTCAATTCCTACAATTCTTATGTAGAAAAATTTAATCAAGATAATAAATTAGAAATAGAAAATGGGTCAATAGAATCTATGGAACTCTCTTCTGCTGAATTTATAGAAAAAGCTTCTGGCATTAAATCTAGATACGTAATTGATAAAGAAGGTATTTTAGATATTAATCGAATGATGCCTAGGGTAAAAAATGAACATCCTGATAGATTGTCTATTCATGCTGAAGTTGGAATTATGGCTGCAAAAAAAGCAATGAATCAGGCAAATGTAACTTCTAATGAAATAGATGCTGTTATTGTTGGCACTTCTCATGCTGCAAGAAATTATCCTGCAGTTGCTATAGAGATTCAAGAAGAGCTAGGAATAAGTGGTTATGCATACGATATGTTAGTAGGCTGCTCTTCCACAACATTTGCAATTAATAATGCATACAGTGATATAGCCTCAGGCATAGCCAATACTATCCTGGTTATTAATCCTGAAGTTTCAACACCATTTGTTAATTTTACTCATAGAGACAAACATTTTATCTTTGGTGATGGTTGTGCAGCTACAGTTGTTCAAAAAGACAGTAACTCAGATAAAGCATTTAAAATTATTGATAGAAAACTTCATACTCAATTTTCTAACAACATTAGAAGCAACTACAGCTATTTAAATAGAGCTGCTGTTGATAGCAAAAATAATGAGGATTTATTATTTCATCAAAATGGTAGAGGGGTATTTAAAGATGTATGTCCTCTTGTTGCATCATTAATCTCTGAACAATTGAAAAAAAATAATATTGCACCTGAAGAAATCACAAAATTCTGGTTACATCAGGCCAATGGAAAAATGATAAGGCTAATAACATCAAAAATTCTTGGTACGGATGACTTTGATGAGAATATTACTCCAATGCCTATAACTGAATTTGGTAATCTCGCATCTGTAGGGTCGCTTTTTGCATTCAATTTAAATAATGACTTAGCAAAAGGACAGAAAGGAGTAATATGCTCATTTGGTGCAGGTTACTCAGTATGCTCAATTATTGTTGAAAAAAGTTAAATTAAAAAGAGATATAAAAATATAAAACTATTATAATACCGCCATGGGTGAATACGATGCAGTTTGGGTTTTTATCATAAGCGCTATATTTGTTGGCTTCTATATTTTTATTGAGGCTAGACCTAAAGGCTCAACCTTCCTAAAAGACATTTCTAATTCAATTTTTAGATTTTTTAGAAAAAGATAAATCTTGTTTTTTTCTTCAAAATTTTCAGTTTTTATATATGTAATTCTTGCTCTTATAGTTGGTGGTCTTGCATCATCTAATACTGCTGATGATATTTGGTACCAAAATTTAAATAAGTCTCCATTAAACCCCCCTGGCTTTGTATTTGGAATAGTATGGCCGTTTTTATATCTATTAATGTCAATTTCTGCATATAGAACCTTTGATCAAACTAAAAATTTATTTTTTATTCAATTATTCTTTAATGCTATGTGGTCATGGTTGTTTTTTGCATTTCAACTTCCAATGATTGCTCTATTTAATATTTGGCTTCTGATTTATTTAAATATTAAGGTAAATATAAGAATGTTTATTGAGGATAAATTATCAAGCTTTTTATATATTCCATATGTTTTATGGTTGTTATTTGCTTCTTATTTAAATTTATTTATTGTTATAAATAATTAAATAAAACAACCTACTACTAGACCGGTCATACATGAGGCTAAAGTAGCAGCAACGAGAGCCTTAAAAGATACATTAATAAGATCATCTTTCCGCTCAGGTGCCATAGCGCCTATACCAGAGATCAATATCCCCACCGAAGAGAAGTTTGCGAAACCACACAAGCTATAAAAAGTAATTAATTTTGATCTATCCGACATTGTTCCATCTTCTAAAGATGCAAGTGCAGGATAAGCAACAAATTCATTTAATGTAGTTTTTAATCCTAATAATTCACCAGCAATAACAGCTTCATTCCATGGGATTCCCATCAACCAAGTAATAGGTGCAAATAAGTAGCCTAATATTAATTCGATAGATAAATTAATTCCAAAATATCCTCCAATCAAGTAGAGAAATGAATTAGCAATATAAACCAGTGCTATCACAGCGATTAAAATAGTACCAACACTGACAGCTATATTTGCTCCTTGAGCAGTACCGGTTGTTATTGCATCCATAGTACTGTTGTAGACTTTTGTATTTGAATTTTCAGATGAATCTGTAATTTTATTTGAAGGTATCATGATATTGGCATACATAATTGCAGCGGGAACTGATAAAACTGAAGCAGTTAAAAAATGTTGGATTAAATTAACAGAAGCAAACTGAACTTC
>Ga0181604_10002222_pt1 | contig 16930 bp, 16 predicted proteins | sample 041ome_12_FD_148663 | JGI IMG/M metagenome (GOLD analysis project Ga0181604, IMG submission 148663) | Coastal salt marsh microbial communities from the Groves Creek Marsh, Skidaway Island, Georgia - 041410US metaG (spades assembly) | ecosystem: Environmental > Aquatic > Marine > Intertidal zone...
AAGGGCTCTGCAGCATAGCTGCTACAGGTGACAAACCGTTGAGCAAAAAATAACCACTCCGCAGAAGCGGCCTCACCAGCGGTCAAAGGTTTAACGCCACAGGGACTTGACTTGGGCGAGGCTTAATACTGATCACTTCACATAGATAAACTCTGCGACACACATCGTAGTGTTGTATTTCACAGCGTCATTGATATAAATATCCACAGGAGCCTCAGTAACCAATGCCAGCTGAGCATTACTGAACATTGCGTTGGCCTCTGCCTTAGAGTTAGTTGCCGATCCATCACACCCGAAAGAAACCAACCTAGCGTTCCCACAAGACAAAGTTTGATCCCCGTCGGTATTAACATTCTTGTTGATTTGAGCAACACATGAGCCAAACTTGCCAGCACCGTATGTTCTCAGTTCGATCACCTTAGCTCCTGCTACAAACGATCTGGTAGCACTCGCCGTGTTGCTTACCGCCGAAAAAATGACAGTCACAACGATTGACGCCACAAAAAGCCTATTACTCTGCCACATAAGAAATCTCTCCTCACCAAGCTTTGAAGCAAAAACTGCTTTATCGATCAGGCTGTGCTCAATCATATGTCGGAGCAGACTTGCTGGCAAGTCACGGATTCACGAACTTCAGGCGACACAAGGATAGCTATGCTCTCTGGCCATTCCTTGGCAAACGTTAACGGCACCTGGCGGAGAGGACGGCTTATGCTAACACCAAGGAAGTAAAAGAGTGATCCTAGGCAGTTCTTCAAGTTGCCTCTATTTATTGGCGATAAACGTTGACAAGAGAACGCACCGAGGAAAAACTGCTCCACTTTCAAACCGCCCGGATATAGTAACAAAGTGAAGCTGATCATCTCACTTTACGATGAAGCAAACTTGCTTCGCAGGCTGGAGTACGAGCAATGCTTAGCAGAAAATTTACGAATTTTCAGCGAAGTGCATGTTCTATATGAAAAAACCACTGGAGTCACCGCGCAACACTTATTTACAGAGCGTATCGGGAAACGATGCGCTGTCCACACAATAGATGAGCGACCCACCTTCGAGCGCCTATTTCAGTTAGCGAATTCATTCCCGGCGGGGTCTAATATTTGCATAGCCAATGCCGATATCTTGTTTGACCAAACAATTATCTGGGCGCAATCATATCTCGATGAAGGTATCTTCTTGGCGCTGAGTCGACGCGATTCTGTTTCCAAGAAAGCAGTTCACAGCACCTTGATTAAGACTCAAGAGGGACTCCCGAACTTCATGTCTGCAGACGCCTGGCTGTTCAGAAGCCCGCTTCGGGAATTCAAGAGTGACTACCTGATTGGCGAGCTTGGATGCGACTCGTACATTAACTACTGGGCGAGCAAAGCTGGGTACAGGGTTTTTAACCCCTGCCTCGATGTCAACATCCAGCACGTTCATGACGACGCATTTTTTGGTAGCGAAGAGAAACTCTCGTCACTCCGGGAGGGTTATCTAAAACGACAGAAAGAAGAAAAAGAAAGAAATGAGGGCATAGTCCCGCAATGCGGCTTTGAATGGACTCACCTCAATGACATTACTGTCGACGGAATATCAGGCAGCCCCTTTTTTTGGAGCCCTCATAAAATTTTTGTTGTTATTCGCAGTGTGAAGGAAAACTCCACCGAGAACCGCGATTTATTGCGAGCCATTTCAAGACTTGTTAAAAACACCCTGACACAGCAAGTGCCCATATGGTTGGTGAGTTCGGATCATGAGGAGCCTGGCAAGACAGTTTTTGACCAACAGCTTACGAGACACAATAATCGCGAGGACCCAGTCTGGTGCTCCTATCTCACGTTGAGCGAGATACTGAAACGTTTTGACGTAGGTACGACTATAGGAAGGGTCCAGCTGCTTAGGGAGCTTCAAACGGCTAGCGACACTCGAATTTTAGGCTACGAAATAGTAAATGATGCGGCCATGCGAAGAGTACTCAACACGCCCCAATCCAATATTTTGATCAACCTCAACTTACCCTAATTACTCTGAGCTTCGCTAAACCGGCGTTGCAGCAACACGAGGCTATTAAGGCCCTACTGCAAAGAAAAAGGTTATTTCTACTGCAAGAGTAGGTGCGCATTTGGTAGCCCCAACAGCTCGGACGGGAGCGGGGCGGATCGCTGTGGATCAGCAGTTTGCCCGCTAATTAACGTCCGACAATACTGAGCTGCACTAGATGCAGCATGGTAGTATTTTCGCTGTCGCTCGGCGCCCAGCAATAATTTACTGGGGTCCTCAGCCACTTGATTCAGCTTCGACACTATATCCTCAAGATCACGCCCAACAACGCCTCCGCCATGCGTGACCAGCGATGCCGGAAAGGTGCCCGCAAAGGTTACAATCGCAACAGCACTGCTCACTGCTTCGACAGCAATTCCGGATCCGCGCGTTGCATAATTAGCCGGTTCATAGAGCATCAAAAGCATATCCGCCCAGTCCAAAACTCTTGCATATTGTTCATCACTCAGTACCGCGTTATGTAGTGTCAACAGCTGCGGATATTGCGAAGTCAATGCGGCCAATTCTTCTAGGGTCTTGGTCAGTCTAGGGTCGTAACCAATAATTTGTGGCGTTGATTGAATGAAAAACTCGTATGCCATCTCAGTGCGACGATTGGAAAGCAAGGTATTTATAAACGTGGGTATGTGATGGAACCCTTTCTCAACTCGAGCAGGACCCAAATAGGCTATCCGCAACTTTCTCTTTAGCTCACCGGATGCAATCTCACCCTTCGCCGTTTTACTCAAAGCTCGCTGCATATCAAACGCTGGCAAAGGTAATGCGCGAACAGAAAGTCCCGTAGCGCGACTGAGCGACTCAGCTAACTGAGGTGTTTCGCCATAGAGGCAAACACTTGCTCGGCCTTGGGTTGACAAATCAGCAAGCGCGGCGCACAACGACGCGCTAGCAGCCGCGCCCGGCATACTTTCAAGCGTATAAGGCGAACACAGATGAAATGCACAATGCATCGGCAACCCGTGCTCACAAGCGACCCGATGAAGCGCCAATAAGATATCTGAATAGAGAGTATGGACCAGCACCATATCGCCCTCGCGGAACGATTGAGACTGCAAGAAAGATCCAAGTTCCGACGCCAAAACTCCCTCATAATCTATAGACAAGTCACTTCCGCCTGCCTTGAATCGAGCATACATCGAGTACGAAAACGTTGGCACAATTTTGATTTGGCAATGTGCACGTGATGCAAACGCTTTATTGGTCAACCATTCGACCTGCCAACCAAGCGCAATCGCCGCTAAACTAATCCTACTCGACAGTTGAAAGTGGTGCCCCCTCTCATCTACCAAGCTAGGGTCGACGATATATAGTTTCCTTCTCACCCAACAAAACTCCCGGTGCACTTCAAAGGAATCTACTCTTTACTTCCTCGAGGTCGATCATGTTAAAAGGGGGCGCTCGAAATATGCCATTAGGGTCATTTTGAAAGTGAGAGGAACCCTCCCCTAAACCACAGTTATAAACTACCCGCTCTGAAGTAGGTAGGTGCTTCCAGTTTTTCAAACCGCAAAGTAGCGTGAGGGCTTCGTCCCACGCAAAAAATTTGGTAAAAGTCGCTGACGGCTGGCGCGGAGGCGTAATATCGATTCTACTCAGTAACAATTCGTCGGTAACAGTCTCTACATAAGTCAGATACTCCCGCTCCGAGAGCGAATAAAGAGCGTACAGCTCTGGCTGAATCTGGAGCCATTTTTCGGAAGTCGTCGCCCAGCCCCAACCTTGAAATCTTCCGAAAGGCTCCCCGGGTTTTTCCAATCCGAAATGGTGGCCGTATACCGAAAACACATCGCCCAGATGTCTGATTTTGTCCAGAGCGGATATGAAAGTTTGAACTCCGTCGGTAGTAATAAAACAGTCATCTTCGAGGACAAGAATATCTCGCGATCTCGCGGCTACCTCCCTCATCGTAGTGAACAACATTTTCCGCATACCAAACCCGCCGTTTTGGCAACGAAGCGCCCTTGGGGAATAAGATCGCGCCAGAGCAGCACAATCATTTATCCGATTTTGAAGTTCGGGTTTCCCCTGTGATCCATCGAACCAAACTTCTGTGCAGGGCATGGCGCCTTGGCGTTGCAAACTCGTTAAAAGCGCCTCCAAGTGCTCCTTACGAGAATGCGCAAAAACAATGATCGTGAAGTCATGCAGACCCTCATCGGGATCTGGATTTAAATCAAAAGTAAGGGGAGAAGCGCCAAGGCCAAATCGATCTCTAAGCAGTTTTTGTATCGCCCGCCTCGTTTTTGGGTACCGCCTGGGCACCTCATAGAGCAGGTCTATTAATTCTTTTTTAGCTCCGTCAACGTCCCCAGAAAATATTTTTTTTTCCGCCTGACCCAGACAATCATTTAAACGCTCATGCATTCAAGACTCAAACCTTCTCACCGCGCCAAACAATGCCTGGGTAATTGCAGACTTATCTCCATTTTGAGACTGCCGGTATCTTGGAAGCATCGCACCGATCCTTGTACGTCATAGCAATTGCTTGAACCTCTTCCATTAACCCATCATCAAGCGTAGTTGGGTTTAGTCCGAGCTCAAGAAAATTATCATTCGCTACATCTAAATCGTTGGCATCAGCCTCCGCCCTGGGGTTTTCGAGATGAGAGATCTCAACACCAGTCATTGCAGAAATCTTCTTCGCCAAATCGATTACACGATGAGTTTCGGTAGCCTGATTCATAATTCGCACCCGTTCGCCTCGCTCAGGCGGCGTGTTCAATGCCAATTCAATGCATCGGCAGGTGTCTTGAATATGGATAAATGCCCTAGTCTGCCCGCCGGAACCATGCACTGTTAGTGGATAGTTAAGCGCAGCCTGCATGAGAAATCGGTTTAGCACCGTCCCGTAATCACCGTCGTAATCAAAACGATTAATGAGTGACACATCTCGCTTTGTTAATTCTGTTTGCGTGCCCCAAACAATGCCTTGATGCAAGTCAGTTATTTTTACCCCGTCATTCTTGTTAAAAAAATGAAAAAGCAAGGCATCCTGAGTCTTGGTCATATGGTAGATGGAGCCTGGATTCGCGGGGTATAAAATCTCTTGCTCCACCCATCCAGACGGAGTATTTACAGAGACGTTTAGGTAGCCCTCCGGTATCTTGAGCCCTACTGAACTGTACCCATACACCCCCATGGTCCCCAGATGCACAAGGTGACAATCAATGCCTGCATCAACAATTGCCGTCAGTACATCGTTGGTCGCGTTAATATTATTACTGACAGTATATCTTTTATGCTTTGGGCTCTTCATTGAATACGGTGCGGCGCGCTGCTCGGCAAAATGTACTAGCCCGCTGGGTTGAAAGTCCTTTAGTAGCGCAACCAACTCGGCGTAGTCCAACCCCAGAGACAGGTCGACAAACTGAATCTTGTTCTTTGACATACCATTCCAACACGCAAGACGCTTTTCCAGCGTCTGGATCGGGGTTAACGACTGCACGCCAAGCTCAACATCGATTTTTCGCCGCGACAGGTTATCGACAATCATTACCTCCCAACCCAAGTTCGAAAGATGCAGACAAGTCGGCCACCCGCAAAATCCATCGCCTCCAAGAACGATCACTTTCATTTATACCCCCAAAAAATTATTGGCGTGACATCCACAGATGCGAATGAAACTGTCGAATGTCTGGTTTGATTGCAACAGTGACCAAGTCTCGGCGCACAAATACGGCGTCCATTTGATAGAGCGCGGAACCATAAAAAATTTGATCAACCAAGTCAATTAGAGTGAAACCAACCCGCTGCAAGGCAGAAATTCGCTGGCACATATTAGCCGTGGTGCACTCCACTACTATAATAGCGGCGCGATTGATTTCTTTCCCAAACCCCGAGATCACTGCAAGCTCTGGACCGTCAACATCGATTTTTAACAAAAAATTATCAGCCAGCCTATTCGCCAGCTCAATCTCGTCAAAACGCTGAGACCATTTTTTAGTTGAGCTCAACACATACTCGCCATCTACAGCTTCGGGCGCATCGCGCATCACGGAGTGACTCAGAATGCCGTCCCGTTTGTGAGCCCTTTTTATCAAAAAATACTCTGCCGATCGGTCATTGAGGGCGACGCAATATTCCTCGTAGCGCACATTGCCATAGAGCACTTGAATTTGCGACTGAAAGTCATCGAGCATGGGGTCAAAGAGATAGTGGGTCACCGATGGGTAAGCCGCTACGAGATCATGCGTTCCCTCGCGGACCCCGACATCTACAACCGCACTGATATCGACAAACGCCTTTAACCGCCTAAAACAGTCTGATTTAGTAGGGCGGATACCCATATCAACAAGGCCCTTTACCAGCAGTCAAAAAATGAACCAGCGGATTCATTTGCTTGACGTCCAAGTCAGGATTTTGCCAGATATGCTTCTGCGTGCTGAATTTAGTAGAAGGATCTCTGAATTCCGCGGCCCCATATTTTAGGTAGTGAAGCGCTGCCGGCATACGCATGCTCTGCAAATCAATGTAAGTGGCTAGATACCACTCTTCGTCAAAGAGACCCGATCTTTCAATCAACCGTAATTCATGCCGAGTGCGCGGTGAGATGAATATTCTGGTGGCCCAGGCAGTAAATTTATTTATTCTAGTTTTTCTAGCCACAGGGACACTTGACTCGACGATCTGCGGCATAGCTGTCTCTGAGGTCGAGCCACTTTGGTGTTGAGGTATTTCTGTTTTAGCTTGCTTTATGGCGGAGTCTGAAGCGTGCCGAAGTGAGCTGAAGCCCTCAATTTCCTCACGCAACTGCAGGACAACAATGTCGCTCACAGCCTTACTAAAAAGGGCAGTATCGGCCTCGGCCTGCTTGGCCTCAGATAACCTTTTCGCCCAATCAAGCTCCGCCCGCAGATCAGCGATAATTGAAGCTTGATCGGTCTCGGCTAAACACGACGTTTGCCATTCATCTTGAGCCCGAGCGATTAACTTTCGCCTAAGCGCGCTGATGTTTTCAACGCCCTGCGTAAGCGGGTTCGCTGGCTGGCGTGTTTGTGCAGGGGAGCAGCGCCGCTCCAACTCATTTAAGATTTGCAAAAGCCCCGCATTATCAAATGCCTCATGCTCAGTAGCCGCGAGTATATTCAAAGGCTCTGGCAAGACGCGCTGGTTCATCAAATCTGAGGCCGAATAAACAACATCCGAACCAACGGCATTGGCTTGGTCAGCAGGAAGCGCCGCCTCCCAAAAATTCCCGATACTACAAAGTTTCGGGCGCACTGATAAATGGTCACATATTCTGCATGCTAACTTTGCCTCAAACCTCAGCTGCTCAGATATGGAACGTGTTGCAGTTGGTTCTTGCGAGCACATAACGGCGATTAGCACTTCAATGGGGGCGGCAACAAGTATTAGCTCGGTCTCCGCCCCACCAGCTATCTGGTCAATCGAAAGATCGTCCAACCAATGATACGAGATCCCATCATGTGAATCTGCAATTAAGTCAGGAAGTATTTCGGCCATCGCCGAAAACAAGATAAACTGCGAAAGCGGCATTTCAGACAAAACTCCATATCCGAGAACAGCAAGGCTAAAGCAAAAATGTATGCCATATAGGTTGCTTGAATGTCACTGATATCCCTTTTTGCCCTGTCCCAAACATACGATGAGTCAACTCACATTGAATACTGGCGTGAAGTTATGCTCTCCGCGAACAAGGCGCCACCGAGCAAAGAAGAGACATCAGGCTTCTGGCCTCACGCAAGGCTAGCAGATTTCAAGGGTGTGGGGTTGAGCTACGAGAAATTTAGATCCGCTCTCAGCCTTGAGCTTATGGCGTTTCTATTCGAGAAACGGCTCTCTGCGGAAAGCATGGCAACTGAGCTACCGGGCTTGTTGGACGCGGCAAATCCAATTGCCTGCCTCGCATCGCTAAAACGCTCATACGAAGACTCCGTCGTCGTGAGCGGCGAGCTACTAGCTCAGGTCGGAGAAAGGCTGACCCGCGACAGCGGAGCGCCTCTCTTTAAAAGTCAAGAACAACTCCCGACTACACTTAATCCAATTATTTTCTCAGATGGAACCGAGGCACGTGCAGCGGTGGCTCATAAATACTTTCCGGGTACCCACATCGTACGTTGCGAAAAAAATCAAGTTAGCGCTTTAATGAGCCAATGTAACACCAATAACTGGTTGACAATTGTGGTGCCCACAAACAAACCGACTCTACCTGAAACCTTCATAGAGAGCATTCGCAGACAAACTATCGGCGGTTTTACTCTTCTAACAATTAGCTCGACGCCTTCGCAGCCCAGTTACGAGATGCTTTTTGGAGCGAGCTGCAAAGGCGATGACCTTGCGGCCGAAGCCATACAAATACCCGTGTATGACCAAGGACCTTACGACGCCATGAACCTTGGCATTAAACTCTGTCGAACACCTTGGATCTACTTCATGGGAGACGATGACGAGCTGTATTCGCAAAAAACCTTGCAGCACTTGTACGAAGCTTTGCAGTCAGCACCAGAAACTTGTGAGATTGTGTACGGCAATGTGGAAATGCAAGGCGCGGGGCCCGGCACCTACGATAAGCAGGTGTATGGCTACGAGTTTGATTACGACAGACTTCAGCGCCAGACGCCTTGTCACCAAGGCATTTTCTACCGCACAACGGCGCTAAGGCGCGTATCTGGCTACGACCTCAAGTATCCAATCTGCAGCGACTGGCATCTTAATCTGAGACTTTGGCAACTAGCGAGACCGAGATTTGTAGACACCATAGTGGCTAAATTTAATCGAGGAGGATTAAGTTCAAAAATAATTGACTCTCAATTTTTTGCTGAATTACCGGGCGTTTGGGATGAATTCCAAAACCCTGCGCATTGATCACATCGATATCTTTTTCAGGTCGCGAGTTTGAGCCAACACAAAATATCAAGGTGACGCCCGCAAAAACGCTTGGGCGGCTCGCTCAAACGTGAAGAGCTTAGATCGCCCTCTCTAATTCAGAGACGCTGAAGATCCGACAACCGCGCAGACATGAGAGAGGCTGCGTAATCATAAAGTTTCTGATCATAGCGATTCATGTCGACTAATTGGCTTGTAAGTCTGTCTGGCGGTGTATCTTTCTTGGCCGGGCTCACATTGAGACGAGTTGGCTTCCCAAGCCTCACTCCCAAAGTTTGCTCGCATAAAAGCAGCGTTTCCGCATAACGCTCGGTGATCCCCACGACTGCAAATGTATGCAAATGCTCCTTTGCAGCCTCAAAGTGTTCCTCGTCAGCAGCATCTTGCGGCAATCCACTGAGCAATCGAGTTTGATGATTTTTTGTTGCCACAATAGCGCGCCCTCCAGGAGCCATCATCTCATCGAAGCTCTCTGCCTGATTATTTCGGTGCTTCAAATGCTGGAGAAGAGATATCACTCGCGCCAAGGGGTCACGCAATATAGTTATCCTCTTGGCCTCGGGCGCGAAAGTCTCGATATCTTTGACAGAAAAATGACCTTGAACAAGGCGAACGTCCGAACCCACACCCTTCAACGCACAACTCAAGTCGTATGCATTGGGGTATTTGCCTCCCTTTCTTCTCAAATATTCAGAGCTAGGGAATATCGACTCTTCACCTAAACTCTTCTCAATTGCCATCCTGAGCGAAGTACCAGCAGTTTTTGGTATGTGGAGCACTACAAACTCCAAAGGCTCGTTGCGAACATCAATATGCCACGGACTTCCAGCTAAAGGACGCTTTATACCCGCGAACCAAGCGGAAATAAGATCGCCTCTTTTAGGAGCAATGCCCGGGGGAAACACGACTGAGAATTGAACCGCACCCTCAGATATTTTCAGTTGATTATTAGGGACAAGTACTTGTTGAATCGGGACGTTATTTAAGGCGATCGTTATGGCACATGGAGTTGTGTGTTCATAATCAGTTACGGACAACCGTATTTGATTTGGGGTTACGGACTCGATGTGCCCATGAACCTGCCTTCGAGAAAAAAATTTTAAGAAATCTCTCATTTCCCGTGATCTTAGACTACGAGCCGCTACTCAAGTGAAAACCTCGTAAGCGCTAATTACGTCATCGGGGTCTCCCACTTCCTGTATGCAGCCCTTACTCAGCCATATTGCTCTATTACAAACCCTCTTTATCTCCGAGGAGGAGTGACTTACTAAGACCATAGTTTGGCCTTTTCCCAATTTCTGGTTGAGCGCCAAGGCTGCCTTCGCCCTGAAGTTGGCGTCGCCCACGGCAAGCACCTCATCTATCAAAAGCACGTCTACTTCCATATTGAAAGCGACACTAAAGCCAAGCCGGGCACGCATACCGGCACTGTAAGTTCGGACGGGGCGATCAAACGCATCGCCAAGCTCAGAAAAGGACCTAATCTTAGTCAATTGGAGCTGTGCCCAATCCTGATCGCGGCCCATTAGCACCGCCGATAAAATAGCGTTGTCTCGCCCGGTGAGAAACGGATTGAACCCCACTCCCAAAGCAAGTAACGCGATCGAAACATTCTTCTTTCGAACAATCTCACCTGCGTCCGGCTCGATGACGCCAGCAATCAACCTAAGCAAGGTGCTCTTACCCTCGCCATTAAGGCCGACTATACCCAACCTATCACCACGCGTAAGCGAAAAGCTCAAGTCACTGGCAACAGGGATTTTGTAACGAGTGAATAGGCCAGCAGAAACCGGGTAAGAAAATGAGACGCCCTCTAGTGATAAGAGCACATCATCGTCAACGCCTCTCATCGCGAGAGAACTCTTAATGCGATCCGTGTCTCATTGCGCCTTACAAAAATCATCAATATCGCACACAAACCAGAAAAAGCGCCTATGAGCAGCATCAGCCTCGCGACGTCTATCGCCCCGTTGTAAAGGAGGACCTGCCGATAGCTGTCTAGCAGAAACGCTAATGGATTAAAAGCAAAGATCAGCGCCTGCATTTCTGGCCCCAAAACTCTGACATCCCAAAAAATCCCAGACGTAAACATCATGAAAATCGTGAACATTTGGATTAATCTCGCAAAGTCTCTCGCGTAGCAAACAGCTACTGCCCCTAAGATCGCGAATGTAGCTGTAAAAAAATATTGGGCAAGCGCTACCAGCAAAACCCAAAGCCACGAAAGTGACAGTTGAGAGCCTTGCGTTACCAAATAGATCGCCATCAAGGCAAACACTGCTACCTGCTTGTATGTCACTTGCTGTAACTTTGAAAACACCAAGAGCGACTTCGGGATAGAGGTATTGCCGATAAGAGCTTGAGCGCCGGATATCGACATCGCACAGCTATTCAGACCACCACTGAACCACTGAAAGGGAAGCTTGCCAATTATCAAAAAGCTCAAGAAATCTGCTCTGGGGGAGTCCAGAATGACGGCAAAGACCAGGTAAAACACAGCAACATAGAGGATGGGCTCAAGCACCCACCAGACATATCCTAGAACTAGCGTAGAGGCATCTGCCCTCAGGGCCATGCGGGCAGTCAAATCTATGAAACGAAGCTCTTCTTTTAGTGTCATAGGCGGGGGGCGTTCATCTGTTTAATAGTCTAATGAAGGTAAACCTCGATGACGATAATTTCAGCCGTCAAGCAAGTCAGCTCTTCTATTGTTCGGCCATCTCACAGGAGGCCGTCACCGGCATCTTGCCATAGGAAAACTAGTAGCAACGCCCTAATCCAGTACGACCGGCGATTATTTCAATCCAAAATAAAAAAATGCTGCGGCAACAAAGCACCAAGCGGTATGAGCAGTTTATCTAACCGTCGCTCAAAGAGAGACCTTAATTGACTCGTACCAAAAAACACCACCGCGCTCAGCAGTCACTCAACTTATCTACACAGGCCTAAGCCACGCCAGCATAGGACAAAGCCATCATAACATTTTTGTGGGAACCAGCTTCCTAAAAAGTTTACCTTCGCTTGCATTTACACAAAAATCAGTAGCGACTCAGAGCCACACCAATCGATGCCAGGACTAGATGCCTGCGGGACAACCCCAAACTTTTTCCCTCGACCACAACTCAATGAACCCATATCTGAGCGATACCGTCAGAGAGAAATGCGACTCAGTAGGAGACATAAACATCTTGATGCAAGCACCCAACACAACCTATGACCTGGCCAGCACTCTCAACAGGAAACATAATTAATCACAGAAATTGCGACGACGAGGAGAGCTACCAATTCGAAAAAAAGCCGACAAACACACTGAAAAATCGAACTCACCACCCCGTGCAATCGGGTAGTATATACATCTCGGGGAAAGCGCTGGCCTTCGGAGCTTCGCCTGCTGATTAGGTGGAAAAGCTTGTGCATTTGGTGTGTAGACAGGCTTCTTGGATTCTTTTTTACGATAAAGCCGCCCAAAAATATGCCCTCTAAAAACAAAGTTTTAATCATAATTCCGGCACTGAACGAATCAGCGGTGGTAGGCAAGGTCGTTAGAAACGTGATCGCCGCTGGGTATAGTCACGTCGTTGTAGTGGACGATTATAGTGATGACCGCACAGCCGAGGAGGCGCGCGAAGCGGGCGCGACGGTGATATCGCCGATTGAGCGTCTTGGTGCGTGGGGAGCGAGCCAAGTCGGCTTGCGCTATGCAGTCCGAAAAGGCTTCCGCCTAGCAGTCACTATCGATGCTGACGGCCAACACTCTGCCGAGGACATAGACGTGCTATTAAAGGACATTAGTGATCGAGTCAACGTAGTGATAGGGGCTGACCCCAGCAGAGGATCACTGGCCCGAAAAGTAGCTTGGATGCTGCTGCGGCACCTTTCTGGGCTCGACTTGAGTGACATCACTTCAGGATTTCGCGCTTATGATCGACTCGCGATAAGAAGGCTGGCAGCGTGGCCCGCCACCCTAGTGGAGTATCAAGACATCGGAATACTACTTGCATTGCAAAAATATGGCCTTGGGATTTCAGAGGTGCCTGTGCGGATGGCGCCCCGCGAAGATGGCATCTCGAGAGTCTTCAGTAGCTGGACAGCTGTCTTCTATTACATGGCCCATACCTGCCTATTGAGCGTTTCGAAGCGAGTTCGAAAGCGAACCGGCAATACCGCTCAGCTAGAAACAAATTAACATCCATGAATATAGGCTAGGCTATGATTGGATACTTCACCGGCGCTATCGGCATCATCGTAGCATTAAGTATTGTTTTCCTAATTCGAAAAGATCGGCTCCATACCTCGAATGGCTTGGGCTGGATATTTGTAGGGGCAGCGTTTGCGCTGCTCGGTTTTACTCCCTCTCTATTTGACGAACTGGGCGCCTACTTAGGCATAAAATACCCCCCTACACTCGCTTTCACTCTAGCTACTGGAGCCATAGTGCTTAAGCTTTTGTCAACCGACATGCAGCATTCCCGAATCTTGATGCGGCAGCAAAGACTAGTTCAACGATTGGCGATATTGGAGACCGAAATTCGCAGAATCAAAACCAGTTCTAGCCTTAAAGGCCTCTCACAAAATACAGATCAGGCCGGCAAAGAAGATTGAAAGTAGCCATTGTTATCTTAAATTGGAACGATGCCCCTTCAACACTCACCTGCTTAGCGTCGGTTAAGGCCGCAATCTCACGGTTACGGCCCGCATCGGTGGCCAACGTCATAGTAGTAGATAATGGTTCAACGCCATCCCTCAAAGAGTTGGCCCCCTCGCTGAATCAATACAGTAATGTCACGCTCGTTGAGAGCACGCAAAACTTAGGTTTTGCTGGCGGCATGAACAAGGGCCTAGAGACGGCTTTCAAACTCGACCCGGACGTGGTCTGGCTCCTGAATAACGACGTCATCGTAGAATCAAATTCGCTCGCAGCTCTCTGCGATTTTAAATTCGAAAATCCAGACAAACTGTGTATCGGAGTGGTTATGGTCGATCAAGCAACCGGAAAGGTGCAGACCCTTGGCGGCTATCGATACTACACCATGTGGGGTCTAGCAAGGCCAATTGGCAAGTCATTAGACCCAGCCCTAATACCAAAAGCTCAGCCGTCAATGGACTACGTCGACGGCGCTGCACTTTTCCTCGACGCAACTAAGTTGAGGGAAATTGGCGGAATCCCGACTCAGAACTTCCTTTTTTATGAGGAGCTAAACCTTGCATACGCTCTCGGCGGCAAAAGCGCCTTGGCTCTTTGTGCTGATGCCATCGTAAAACATAAAGGCGGGGTAGCGACAAAAAAACTTGACCTAAAATCCAAGACGTACTTCTCCACGCTAGCAGCACTACGGTATACCCAGCAACACCTGCGACTAGCTTTACCCATCGTGTTTTGTCTGCGGCTGGCCCTGGCTGTCTATAGAGGAGCGACCACGGGAAGCGCTGGGAACCTTCGAAATGTAATAGCTGCGGGCAGAGACTTCTTATCCTCCAGTAAGACTTAACTGGGACCAAGAAGATCGCAAAACGCTAGTGGCCAAACAGCCTTCAAAGCAACTTTAGTCACGCATCGCTTAGCTCAACCTGTCTCTGTATCGACTTTTGTAGTCGCTATTCTAATCATACCTATCAGCCAAAAGATAAAGCCGTTACGCCGCAAGCCCATTTTATTTGCCGCGATCAACCTATTGAAAACTGGTCGGCAAGGAAGGCTTAGAAAATCTCCAATAACCGAATCAGCTTTGTGAGTCATCGACCCGGATTCCCGCAAGTGGTCGCGCAAAGCTTTCGCCTGAACGAACAAAGACCGATACTCCTCGTTTCCTCGCACCCAGCCCGCCCTCCAGTTTGTCAGCGGGTTAAGCCCGCTCCACCAGCTTTTGGCACCGACCGTGTTGTCTCCGTGCTGCCGGTACCTCACTAATTTTCTATCAATGTGATGAATTTCGCCTACCACGCTTGCAATCAATGCCATCCACCAATCGTGCATATTTGATTTGACTGAAAATGGAATCACAAGATTCGCTAACTGTCGGTTCACAGCCATGGCACAACCGGTTATAGCGTTACGAGTTATAAAATCCTCTATGCGGGTCGCGCTTTTATCTAGGCCCATGTACCCCCAAAGAGAATCGGCAATACATACCCCATATTGATCCACTACTTCCAAATCGTGATGCACTATTAATGGAGCTTTCTGATTCAAATCAGAAATATAAGCGATGATTTCCTCAAGCTTTGTGCTACACCACTCATCATCCTGGTCTGCGAAGAAAAAATAATCTGCCTCCGTCTTTTCTAACGCAAATTCAAGTAAGCTTGAAAAAGATAGTATTGGACCTATATTTCGGCCCGGCTTCGAGTGCGGAGCCTCCATTAAACGTAAATTTTTGTGCTGCCTCACAATTTCCACTGACGCGTCATGAGAACCATCGTCTCGCCAGACCAGAATAAATTTAACCGATTGATCCACCAAAGATTCCAAAAACTTTGGGAGCCATCGCTCTCCATTGAATGTACTCAAGAGTATCGCGGTTCTTTCCATCAAAAACTCACTCTGACATATTCTTGTGGCTTATATTTTTGTCAACTCCGACACCCACTAAGAAATGAGTGTTGGCTAAGCATAACAAGGCATGGACTTGTAAGCCCCCCTTTCTCCGAAACAGCTATTCGTAGAATCTAAGCTGCTTGTAGCAACTTTCTTGGGGGTACTCCTCCAATTGCGGTATTTGGTCTTTCGCTGTTGTATCTCCGACACAACCCTGTGGCCAGGGACTGAGTTAGCATCCTCGTTCACTCGGGACTTAATTTTACTGCGAAATTCGATTATGATTCGTGACGGTTCAGAGCTTGCGAGGGATAAATGTCAAACAATGACTTATTAAATATTGCGAAATCAAAAGTCGCCGCATATAAATTAGCAAAGACTCTCAGCGCAGCAGAATTAAAAAAATCAATTGATCACCTGCAAGCAGCGCTCACCGACATAAAAAAACGCGAGGCGGCTAAAGCGGCAAAAAAGCAGGCTGCAGATTTGAAAAAACTCAAGGCCATGATGGCAAAACTGGGAATTACTGCTGCGGATGTGAGAAAGCTCACCGCGACCGGGCCCAAGCGCAAAGCGGCCAGTAAAAAAACGACGGTCAAGCGCAAGACAAGCCCGCGCAAGGGCAAGAAAGTGGCGCCAAAATATCAACTTAAAGCAGGCGAAGAACTGCATAAATGGACAGGCCGCGGTCGCATGCCGTTGGTGTTCAAAGAATTTGTAGAGAAACACGGTTCGCTCGATAAGTGCCTGATTAAATAAAATCAGCGGACAAATACGTCCCTCAAAAAAAAGAAAACATCGCCCACTGTTGCGAGCGCGCGGTCTAGCGGGTGTGCGTTTTGGTACGCGCACGAGCAACCGGGTTCAGCTGCGAGCAGTCGGTGTCAGGTCAGAGCAAAGGGGGGGTTAGGCAAAAGTAATCGGGTTCAGGCGAGCGCCGCGTTGTATTGAGCCAGCACATCTGCGGGCTCGCCCTCTGCCTGAAGGCCGCCCTCGCCCAACCAAATGGCGCGGCTACACAACGCTCTGATTTGGCCCGGCGCATGGCTCACGATCACCACAGCACGATCTTCCGTCATCTGACCCTGTAACGCGTCCTGTGCCTTTTCCTTAAACGCCGCGTCACCCACGCCCAGGGTCTCGTCGATTAAAATCACATCTGACCGATTTGCCAGCGCGGTCGCAAACCCGAGTCGGGCACGCATGCCGGTGGAGTAGGTTCTGACCGGCTCGGCAAAAAACGCTCCCAGCTCGCAAAACGTCTCTATATCGCCCAGCGACCGACTCGCCTCTTTTTTAGGGAGCCCCTGCAATAAACAAGAAAGCATGGCGTTCTCTTGCCCGGTTAAATCGGGACGAAACCCCAACCCCAAGCTCAGCAGCGAGACCTTGGTATCGGGCGCCCAAACCACCTCTCCCGAGAACGGCGCAAAAATCTTCGCCATGATGCGCAACAGGGTCGATTTACCGGCACCGTTACGGCCCACTACACCAAGCCGCTCGCCC
>Ga0181604_10002247_pt1 | contig 16807 bp, 19 predicted proteins | sample 041ome_12_FD_148663 | JGI IMG/M metagenome (GOLD analysis project Ga0181604, IMG submission 148663) | Coastal salt marsh microbial communities from the Groves Creek Marsh, Skidaway Island, Georgia - 041410US metaG (spades assembly) | ecosystem: Environmental > Aquatic > Marine > Intertidal zone...
CTGCATAACCTTTAGCGGCCATAAATGCATCGTAACTAGGCTGTTTTTTTTCTATACACCATAGTACTAGAGCTGGGTTTAAAGACACGGAAGAAAAACTATTTACAGTCATTCCAATAGGGATACGATCGCTATCTATAGAAGTTACAATGGTAACCCCAGTTGAAAATTTGCTTAAAGATTTTCTTAAAAAATTTGTGTCTATGACTTCCATGTTTCTCAAATACTCTACTAAACGATTAATAAGTTAACTAAATAACAAAATCAAAGTTTTCCTTTAGCATAATTATATGTATTATATGTAATTATTTATTTGTATTGATTATATCATCTTAACTGATATCTATTAAACATGTCTGTATCTATAAAACAACTTAAAGCTTTTGTCGCAGTGGTAGAGGAAAATTCATTTAGCTTAGCGGCTGAGAGACTTAACGCCACTCAATCAGGCATGTCTATGTTAGTGCAGAACTTAGAATTAAGTATTGGCAAAAAACTTATTAACAGAGTACCTGGAAATATGGTTTTAACTGATAGCGGTAATAATTTTTATAAATATGCTTTAGAAATACTCAGTTTGATGGACAAAGCTCTTATTGATACCCAAACTAACAAGGAAAATCTTTCAGGAACTTTCAATTGTGGATTAATGCCAACTTTTACTAGGTCTGCCCTTCCTGTTACTCTTTCTGAATTTTTAAAAGACTACCCTAAGGTCGACATCAAGGTAACTGAGGCTTATTCAGGTGTGTTAGAAGATATGGTAAGAACTAATAAGTTAGAATTTGCTATTGTTCCCACAGTTAAAAACCCAACAGGTTTGAAGATTGAATTTGTTTCTAGTGATTTAAACTTATTAGTTACAAAAAAGAATTCTAAATTTGAACACATGAAACCTGTAAAATTATCTGAGCTTGAAAATTTAAAAATAATTCTTCCCGGTATTGAGAACTCTAGACGAATTACACTAGATAAATATTTTTCCACTCACAATATTAAGCTGGAAAAAACATTAGAAATGGATGGAATGATTGGAACTTTAGAGATGGTTGCCTCGAGTGATTGGTGCGCAATTTTGCCTGCCGTATTATGTGATCTAGACGTAAATAATAACTCAAGAACTTTATCTCCTTTAATTTCTCCCAATTTAATTACTGAGTATGTTTTGATAACATCCGCAAGCAGAGAGCTGTGCCCTTCAGCAAAATTGTTTAGTAAAAAAATGTGTTATGAAATTAAGTCAATAACAGAAAAAATGAATAAAAAAGTTAAACCATTTTTATAAATCAGATAAATTGATTTTAGATATTCTATTTTATGATTTTGAATACCCATAAAGTAATCGTAAGATAATAAATATACCTAATAAAACTTGGGGAAATAAATTGATTAAGTATATAAAAAAAACTCCTGAATACCTTCAATCAATAGCTGCAATATGGCTTATTTTTGTTGCTTTAACAATTTTTGCAGAAGTCACCTTTAGAAATCTTGGTATTTTTCTAGGGGCAGATCAAATTGTTCAGAACTCAGTTCCAGCGATAGTTTTTCTTCAAGTTCCATTCGCTATTGCTTCAGGCACTATGCTTAGGACTACATTAATATATGATTTTTTTAAAAAAAGAGGAAAAATGATTATTAATATTTTATCTTATGCAATTGGAATAATGCTTTTTACAGGAATAGCCGTTGGTGGCTGGACAGACATGATCAAAGGATGGGAAATTAGAGAATATCAAGGAATTGGTGCAATTGAGTTCCCCGTGTACCCTATAAGAACAGTTATAATATTTTCTTCGATTATTGTGGTTTTAATTTATTTATCTTTAATAATTAAATCAATCATATCAAAAAAAGATTAAGAAAAGGATAGCAAGTTGGGAATTGATTTAGATACACTAATGATTTTGACGTTAGTAGGAATGCTGCTGGCTATCTTTTCTGGGGTTCATATAGCGCTTGCACTTGGTGCAACAGCAATGATTGGTACTTATTTTATTTTTGAAGACATGTATATGGCAGCAAGTCAGGTAGGCGGAGCTGCGTATGAGCTTATTAGAGACCATATTTTTATGACGATACCACTCTTTGTTCTAATGGGAGACTTCTTATCACGAAGTGGTGCTGCAGGTGACTTGTATTCACTCATTAATAAAGGTTTAAAAGGGGTGCCTGGAAGACTTGGCGTTGCGACTGTTACCGGAAACGCGGCATTTGCAGCTGTAACAGGAACTTCTATTGCATCAGCAGCAGCTTTCTCCAGAATTGCATGGCCAGAAATGAAAAAAGCTGGATATGATGAAAAATTGGCTGCTGGTTCTATAGCAGGAAGCGCTTGTTTAGGTATGTTAATTCCGCCTAGCGTGCTTTTGATTGTTTGGGGTATTATAACTGAGGATTCTATTGGTAAATTATTTGTAGCTGGTGTTATACCAGGTATTATACTATCACTTATGTATGCTTTTTATAATTATATAAAGGCTGTTAGAAATCCTGAATTAGCTCCAGAACCAGACAGTATTGGTGACATTACAAAATTAACATCCAAACAAATAATATCTGGTATGTCTATACTCGGTTTAATTGTTGTTGTTTTAGGAGGAATATGGGGAGGAATTTTTACACCTACCGAAGCCGCTGGCATGGGGGCACTGGCAAGCTTTGGTATTGCTCTATATAAAGGCATGAGATGGGATGGGGTAGTCGAATCCGTTATTGATGCAGGAAAAACTTCTGCACCCATAATGATACTTTTAATCACTGCCGGAATGTACTCCAGGTTCTTGTCATTGTCAGACATTGATTCAGTTATAGTTGATGCCATGGCCTCAGTAGGTCTAAATAGTTTCATGATCTTGGTCATGATGGTTGTGATTTGGCTTGTTTTAGGAATGTTATTAGATTCAATCTCAATCATTTTACTTACTGTACCTTTATTCATATTACTTGCAGGCGATATGAATCCCTACGCGTTTGCAATTTTTGGTATACTAGCTATTGAAGCTGGTTTACTAACACCACCCTTTGGTCTTATAGTTTATACAGTAAAAGGGGTATTATCAGCTGGCGGAGATGATGTATCACTAGGAACGATTTTCAAAGGATCAATTCCTTATTGGGTTATGATGTTGATTGTGATGTTACTAGTTGCATTTTTTCCTGAGTTAGCTAGCTGGCCAACACAATTTGTTTAGTTGAACGTGGGGTTTCACTAAACTTAACACTGCCTATCAGAGGAGGAAATAATGATTAGGTATTTTAAAAAAGCTTTACCAATTAGCATTTTAGCTACTGGTATTATGGCATCTGCATCATTTGCGGATACCTTTACTTTAAGAGTTGGATCAGGTCATCCGTCAAAGCCAACTGCTTATGTTACTAATATGGAAAAAGTATTAGTTCCAAATATTATAAAGAGAGTTGCAGCTGAGACCGAGCATAAAGTTAGAATTATTGAGGCTTATGCTGGTAAAATTGCAAAAGTTCATGAGACTTTAGAAGCTGTTGAAAAAGGCTTGTTAGACATTGGTTCTTATTGTGTATGTTTTGAAACAGCAAAATTATTGCCATGGAACTTTGACTATTTTGTACCTTTTACAACAACCAACCTTGTAACTAGTTGGGAAGTTAAGCACAAAATTCTGAAAAAATTCCCAGAATTAACTAAAATGCTTGAAGATAAGTATAATCAGAAATTTTTAGCTATGCAGGGTTTTGATGATTATGGAATTGGTACTGTTAAGCAGTGGCAGAAAGCCAGTGAATTAAAGGGTGTAAAAGTTATTGCTGCTGGACCAAATTTACCATGGGTTTCTCTATTTGGATCAATACCAGTTACATCTACGCTTCCTACAATGTATAATGACTTAGCTACAGGTGTCGCAAAAGGTGTAATTATTTTCCCATCAGCTCATGCTGGAGGTTTTAAGTTCTACGAACAGGCACCTTATTGGAAAGTTATTGGCTTTGGTGCTATGGCACAAACAATCACTACCATTAACTTAGATACAATGAAAAAACTACCTCCTGAAATTGTGAAAATAATAATGGAAGAAGCTGTTAACTATGAAAAAGCTGCTGTAAAAGATGGTCAACAAAGATATCAAAAAGGTCTTACAGACTTAGTTGCTCTTGGTAAGAAAAAAGGTATTAACGATGCCGTTACATATTTACCTGTATCTGAACAAAAAATTTGGGCAGAAACTATAAAAGATTGGCCAAACTCAAGAGCTCAAGATATCACTAAAGATTATGGAATGGATGGCGCTGCTATCATGAATGCATACATGGATGAAATGGAAAAAACTGGACATAAATTCCCTGTACGTTTCAAGATTGGTGGATAAATAATTCTACAAAACTATTTCAAAAGACGATCTATATTTAGATCGTCTTTTTTTATAAGGTTATTAAATGAAAAAAGAAAAATTCCAATTATATTTATCCACACTTATTTCTGGGATATTTATTACAATGTTTATTAGCTCTCTTGTCACTTATTTGGCCTTATCAGACACATCATTGTTTTTACAGGTATGGCCTAAAAATTGGTTTTATGCCTCTCTTGTAGCGTTTCCAGCTATTTTGTTTGTTAGGCCACTAGCTATTAAGTTAACAGCTAAAATTACCAGTTATATTTACAAATAAATCATTCAAATATAGCAACAACCCTTACAAAACCAGCTGAGCCATTCTTAATTTTGAATGGAAAAGCAGAAACTTTAAACCCATGACTTGGTAGCTTGTCTAAATTGTTAAGTTTTTCAATATGTGAATAACCCTGAACCATGCCTGCTCTATGGCCTTCCCAGATTATTGAAGGGTCTTTTGTTTCTTTAAATTTTTCAGCCGTATAAGTAAATGGAGCATCCCAGCTCCAAGCATCGGTTCCTGTAACCCTTACACCTTGCTCAAGCAAGTATACAGTTGCTTCTTTACTTATACCGCAACCTTTTGTTAAGAAATCATCTTTTCCATAACGGCCACCTGCTGATGTATTAATGAAAATCATATCAAGAGGTTTTATGTCATAATTTATTTTTTTAATTTCATTTTTTAGGTCATTTTTGGTTAAAACATATCCATCCTTATAGGACCTTAAATCCAACTTAACACCATCACTAAAACACCATTCTAAAGGGACCTCATCTATTGTGATGGCTCTTTCACCATTATTCATAGTTGAATGATAATGATATGGAGCATCCATATGTGTCCCATTATGAGTGCTTACTGTTATAGTTTCCATAGCCCAACCTTCTCCTCCAGGCAAATCAGACTTGTTTAAGCCAGGAAAAAAACTAATCATCTCTTCTGCTGTATCTTGATGATGATGATAGTTGATTTTGGGTAGCATAAAATCTGGATCAGATTTTATACCTTCTTGCAAACTAACTGATAAATCTAAAAATTTTCTAGACATTACTACCTCATATTTAAATTTTAGAAAGGTTGTCCACCCTTTTGTTAAATGGCGAAATAATTATTTCATCCCAAATGTTAGCTTTAAACATTGGATCATTTTGTTGAAATACCTTTATTTCTTCTTCGCTATTAGCTTCAACCATAAAAAAAGAACCATTCATATGTCCTTCCTTATCAGTTAAAGGGCCAGAAATAAGCGTTTTAATTGGATTTGAAGATAAATACGCCCTATGCTCATCTATAATTCTCATCCTTTTTTCTAAAGAGTTCGGTTTATCTTTACAAAGTACAACCCATATCATAATAAGACTTTCGGTTAATTATTAGAATTTTCAAATTCTTCAATTCTTTTATAAGCAAGATCAGTAAACTCTGCCTTTGGAGCATTGCCAGCTATGACAACTAACAATAAATGTTCTTTGTCATCCTCGCCTTCAGTAATATTCATAAAACGCCTAGAACAGCCAGGAGGAAATGAAATAACATCACAAGGACCCAAGTCTGCGAAATCGTGATCAACACCCTCATTCCATTCACACCTCCATTTTCCAGTAATGGGCATGAATGTTTCATTAGTATCATGATTATGCATTAATGGTCCTTTGCCAGGCTTGCATCTACAAAATCCAAGATTAAACCCTTCTGAAATATTGATAGCAGGCATTTGAGCATTGTCATTACCCAATGGTGAAACATGTTTACTATCTCCTTTAGGCGGCTCAAAACCTATAATATTAATAAGCTCTCTTGTACATTCAGGCAATTTGCTATCTGGTAAACCCAATTTAGATCCTTTTTGATCAGAAAAATATGCAATCCTTGAATTCATATACTCCTTTGAAAGAGTTCTTATCTCAGGAAGTTTTTTGTTATCTTTCATAAAATCTCCTTATTTATTATTATTTTCTAATTGCTCAAAAATAGCAGCAGTATCATAGGTGATTGGAATTTTTTCTTTAGATTGAATATACAAAGCAGCAGCAGCCTCAAAAGTTGGAGAGTTTAAATTATTAGTTTTTAGAAAATTTGAAATAACTTCAATATCTTTTAAAAATATTCTCATAGAGGCTGTAGCTGGCTCATAATTTTTATTTATCATAAGAGGCATTCTCTTATCTAACATAACAGATGTCGCAGCTCCTGCATTTAATACTTCATAAATCATGTTACTATCTAATCCTGCTTTTTGGCCTAAGAGTAATGCTTCAGCTGTAACAGTGTTATGAACAGTGACCAACAAATTGGCTAAAATCTTAAATTTTATTCCATTGCCGAATTCACCTACATTTATATTTTGTTTAGAAAATGATTTAAAAATAATATCACATTCATCAACAACTTTCGACTCACCACTAGACATAACGACAATATCTTTTTCTTTTGCCTGCGCCCCTGTTCCACTTACTGGAGCATCTACCATTTGAATATTTAGCTTTTGCAACTTATCTCTAGTTTCTAATTTATCGTCTAATGAAATAGTATTCATATCAATAAGTATTTTAGACTGAATGACAGATCCATTATTTTCTATTTCATTAATAACTTCCTTAAATACAGGAACAGTTGGCAAGCTTAAAATAATTACTTCAGATTTATTAACTAACTCACTAATATTACTAAGCAATTCCCCTCCATAAGAAGTGAACGCGTTTGCATTATTTGTATCCGGGTCAATGCCATATACTTTATAATTATCTTCAAGAAGAAATTTTGCATAGGCTCCACCCATTGCACCTAATCCAATTGAGCCAATAATTTTCATATTCTTTACCTATAATTTTTTATTAATATTAACTATTAATTCTAACTAATTAAATCATACTTTCTGATATATATCATAAAAAATAATCATTTAATGTTTTAATAGTAATAAATTATATTAAAAAAATTAAATTATGGAGATTAAAATGGAAGTTGGTTTTTTTACTATGCCTATCCATCCTATTGATAAAGATTATAGAAAAACTTTATCAGAAGATCGACAAGCCTTTATATTAGCTGATCAAATTGGTTTTACTGAGGCTTATTGTGGTGAACATGTTACGGACGCAGCTGAAAACATTACATCAAGTGCACTATTTATAGCCTCACTTGCTGCAGAAACCAAGAATATTAGGCTCGGCACTGGTACTGTAAATATGCCTAATTCACACCCTGCAGCCATAGCAGGTCAAATTGCAATGTTAGACCATATGTTAGATGGTAGATTTAATTTTGGTATAAGCCCTGGTGGACTTGCTTCAGACGCTGAAGTGTTTGGTAATCTAGATAAAAACAGAAATGAAATGTTTGTAGAATGCATAGACATGGTTTTAGAAATTTGGAAAAGAGATGCTCCATACAACATTGAAGGAAAGTATTGGAATGTGTCTACAGAAAAAACCCAGATGACAGAAATTGGTCAAGGAATTATGCAAAAGCCTTTTCAAAAACCTTATCCCCCAATTATCTGCACTGTTGTTGCTCCTTATTCTAAAGGCTTAATTTCTGCTGCCGCGAGAGGATGGAAGCCTATTTCTGCCAACTTTTTATTGCCAAAATGGGTAAAAACTCATTGGCCAAGTTACGTTCAGGGCTGTGAAGAAGGTGGTTTTAAAGCTGATTCAAAAGATTGGAGAGTTGCCAAATCTATATTTGTTTGCGAAGACAGGACTAAAGCTCGTGATTATGCCTTAGGTAATGGAAGTCCATATGTGTTTTATTATAAACAATTACTAACTAAAATGCTTAAGCATGGAAGAGCTAATTTATTTAAAGAAGACCAAGATATGCCTGACAGTGATTTAAAATTAGAAGATATTTGTAACAAACTCATTCTATATGGTTCTGCAGATGAAGTCGCTGACAAAATATTAGAATTCAGAGATGAAGTTGGAGATTTTGGAACATTACTTTATGCCGGTCACGATTGGGCAAATGTTGATTTGGCGAGAAATTCTATGAAACTAATGGCTGATAAAGTAATGCCTAAAATTAACAAATACACCAAAATAGCTGCAGAATAGGACTTAAATATGACTCGTGTTTCTTTGGAAGATAATAATTATTTGAATGTTGAAGTTATTGGAAACTTAGATCTACCTAAAATTATATTTTCAAATTCGCTTGGATCAGATTTAAGAATGTGGGATCCACAAGTAAAAGCGATGAAAGACAAATTTTGTATTATTAGGTATGATAAAAGAGGTCATGGGAAAAGTAGTCCTGCTAAAGGCCCCTACTCTTTTGATATGCTTGAGAATGATGTTATCAAAATAATGGATGATCTTAATGTAGAAAAAGCAAACTTTGTTGGTCTTTCAATGGGGGGGATGACTTCCCTAGGATTAGCCCTTAAACATCAAAATAGATTTAATAAGTTTGTTTGCTGCGCAGCTAGAGCTGACATGCCGCCTCCCTTGCAGGAGGGGTGGAATCAAAGAATTACTATAGTCAATGAAAATGATACTAAAGGTGTAGTTAATGGCTCTCTTGAAAGGTGGTTTAGCGAAGAATTTTCAAAAAACCCTGATAATTCAGATATTATTAACCTCTCAAAAGATATGATTACAAACACATCTAAAGATGGATACATAGGTAGCTGCGAAGCAATTAAAAAGCTCGATTATTTAAAAGATTTATCTACAATAAATAAAGATATACTCTACATATCAGGTGAAAAAGATATGGGAGCTCCGGCTATGGCTATGGAAGAAATGCATCATATTACTCCAAACAGTAAATATGAATGTATTTCAGGGGCAGCTCACATTTTAAATCTAGAATGTGCAGAGAAGGTAAGTAATACTATTTTAGAATTTTTAAATTAAATATTAATTAATGGGGAAAAATATGGCACTTAAAACATTTGAACATGTCTTAATACTTGCAGATGATGTTGATAAAACTAAAGATTTCTATGTTGATATTCTTGGTTTAGAGGTTGGGTATAGACCAGATTTTCCATTTAAGGGTTATTGGCTATATCTAAAAGACAATAAAGCCGCATGTATTCATCTAGCAATGAGACAACAAGATACAGGTCAAGATTATTATATAGGTAAGAAAGAAGATGTTAAGTCTGGTTCTGGAGCAATAGATCATGTTGCTTTCAATGCAGATGATATAGAAGGCATGAAGAGTAAACTCGATAATATATCTATGGAATACACACATAGAAAAGTTCCAGGTTTTCCTTTGGAACAGTTATTTATTATGGACCCTGACGGTGTAAAAGTTGAATTAAACTTTGCCACATCTTAGTTAAACAAATCGTTTTAAGGAGCACAGAATGCCACATAAGTACGACGAAAAAATGTTTGATATTAAACATTTAAGAGTAACAGCTGAGAAATTAAAAAATTGGGGTCGATGGGGTCCCGATGATGAGATAGGAACCTTAAATTTTATAACACCAGATAAAGTTGTTGATGCAAGTAAACTTATTAAAAGAGGAAAACGTTTTAGCTTAGGTTTAAACTTTGATAGACATGGACCACAAAAAGGAACATGGGGAAATAGGTTTAATCCAATTCATCTTATGTTAGCAACTGGAACTGACGCTGTTGCAGGAAGATTTGATGAGTTTGGATTAAGATATGCTGATGATATGATATCACTCCCTCTTCAATGCGCTACACAATGGGATGCATTGGCTCATATTTTTTATGATGATTATATGTGGAATGGTTATGATGCCAGACTTGTAGACAGTGATGGAGCTCAAAAAAACGGTATAGAAAAAGTAAGAGCTGAAATGGCAGGAAGAGGTGTTCTTTTAGACGTAGCTAGATGGGCAGGTGTAGACTTTTTTGAAGATGGCGTCGCTATATCAGCAAACGACCTTGATGAATGCGCCAAATCTCAGAATGTCGATATCAAACAAGGCGATTTTGTTATTGTTCGTACAGGCCAAATGGAACAACGATTAGATGCTGGTGATTGGGGTGGATATGCAGGTGGCGACGCTCCTGGTTTAGCCTTTGATACTGCTGAATGGATTTACAACAAAGAAATTGCGGCTATTTGCACAGATACTTGGGGATGTGAAGTTAGACCTAATGAAACAAAAGATGCACAACAACCATGGCATTGGGTAGTTATTCCAATGATTGGTATTACAATGGGTGAAATTTTTTATCTTCGCGATTTAGCCAAAGATTGTGATGAAGATAAGGTATATGAATTTTTCTTTTGTGCCCCACCACTGCCAATAACTAAAGCTGTAGGTTCACCTATTAATCCCATGGCCATAAAATAAAATTTATGAAACCATCAGCAACCATTATTGGTGGTTCAATGGCTGGTCTTTTTGCTGCCACGGCACTGTCAAAAAAGGGATGGGAAATTTCCATACATGAGAAAGTTCCCGTACCTCTCTCAGGTCGTGGAGCAGGCATAGCGACTTATGATGAATTAGCAGATCTTGTTTTTAAAGCTACCAATAATAACGATGTACTTGGTACAACGGCCAAATTAAGAGTATCATTAGATAATGATGGCAATATAAATGGTAGTTACAACTACCCTCAGATATACACTAGTTGGCAATATTTATTTTCAATTTTAAGAGAACAAATTAGTGATGAAAATTATTATATGGGCGATGATTGTATAAAAATTGAACAAAATAACCATGAAGCCCTAGCCTACTTTGAAAATGGAAAGAAAAAAAGGTCTGACTTAATCATAATTGCTAATGGTATTAAATCAGATTTGAGATCGTATGTGGATAAAAGCGCTCATCCGCAATATGCCGAATATGTTGGTTGGAGGGGTGTTGTTAACGAAGAAGAAATTAGTAATAAATCATTAGAGACACTCTCAAACTATTTTATTATTGTTTTACCTCATAATCAGCAAATAGCTTGTTATCCAATAGCTGGAGAAGGTGAAAACCCTTTTGAAATTGGTAAAAGACGAATTAACTGGATATGGTACAAACCAATACCCTCGAAATTATTAAAAGAATTATTATTAGGTAAGTCAGGACAACAGTATGAAGATGGTATTCCTCCAAACGAAATAAGACAAGAAGTCATTAGTGATTTATTTGAAGAAGCACAAAATAACCTTCCACCACAGCTAGTTGAATTAGTTAAAGCAACAAAGCAACCACTTATTCAACCAATTTTTGATCTAAAGAGTATGAAAATGCATAATGGTAGAGTTGTAACGATTGGAGACGCTGCTTTCACAGCAAGACCTCATGTTGGAATGGGGGTAACAAAAGCTGCAATGGATGCATTCAAACTATCTGAATATTTAGGTGATAATTTTAATTTAGATAAATTAAGTGATTGGGAGCATTCAAGACTTAAAGAAAGCCAATTCATTGTTAATAGAGGTAGAAAATTAGGTAATTATCTGTCTTTACCTAAAGAAAATGAAAATTTAATAATGCCTAATATTCAAGATGTTTTAAAAGATACTGCAATTAGCTTGTATGACATAGAAGATTACCAATAAAAGAAGAGGTCATTATGAATAATAAATCATTTAAATTAAAATTTACTGGTAATGCATTAAATAAAGGCTCAATGAGGAATGATATTGATGTAGCATTTGAGTCAATGAATGAAACATTTAAATTAGCAACTGATGAAGGTGCATTTCATGGAGGCAAAGGTACTGCCCCCCCTCCTTTGGCATTATTTACAGCTTCATTATGTGGTTGTGTGATGACCCAAATAAAGGCTTTTGGTAAAAAATTAAAAATCGAAGTTAGAGAAATTAAAATTGATGCTTTAATGGAGTGGCAGGGAGATATATTGGAAGAAGGCCCATACCAAGCGAGTTGTGATGGTTATAATTTAGATATTGATATCATTAGCGAAGAGCCAATTGAAAGAAAAAAGAAACTACTTAAAGCCGCAATAAATGGTTGCTTTATAGAAGCCTCTCTTAAACCTGGCATAGTCAAACATAGACTAAAAGATAATGAAAATTGGATAAATGTCTGATTTTATTAAATCTTACCTAGGGCTTTTAAAACTTTTTCTGGAGTGATTGGTTGTGAAATCACTTCAGCACCCACCTGTTTTAAAGCATTATTTATCGCATTCATTATAACTGCTGGGGCTCCACCTGTTCCGGCTTCCCCTGCACCTTTTGCGCCAATAATACTCCGACCAGAATTAGTTGTGACATGATCAACTATAATATCTGGCATTTCATATGCCATGGGAACAAGATAATCTGCCATAGTAGCATTTTGCATATTTCCTTGATCGTCATATACACATTCTTCAAACAGAGCGCCCCCAATACCCTGAATAACACCACCTCTAATTTGTTCTTCAACTAATTTAGGATTAATTTGGGTGCCACAATCCTCAACAGCCCAAAATTTATTAATTTTAATAATTCCTGTATCTTGATCAATTGATACTTGGCATCCCATTGCACTATTAGTGAAAACAAAAGGAATGCCTTCAATTAAAAAACTAGCTGTAGCTAACAATTCAGGGTTTGTACCCTTTGGAATTTCATGGCCTCTATAATATACTGTTTCGGCCAGTTTTTGTAGAGAGATACCTTCCCCACCATTTTTTCTAACAACATTGTTATCTTCAATGTCTAAGGATTCTTTATCAGTTTGCATAATAGCTGCTGCAATATTTAAAATATTATCTTTAAGTTTTCGTGCAGCTTTTAATACAGCTTCACCTCCAATTCCAGCACCTCTTGACGCCCATGTGCCACCACCATATGGCGTTGCATCAGTATCACCCAAGGTAACTCTTACAGATTCTAATTTTACACCTAATTGATCAGCCGCTATCTGCTTCATAATAGCTTCTGTTCCTTGACCCTGTTCAGTTATAGAGGATGACAAATGAATTGCTCCAGAACCTTCTAGCCTTATGGATGCCCCATCTTGAGACGAAATGTGCGCACCTCCTACTCCGTAAAATAAAGGACTAGGATTAGTTACTTCACACATACTAATAACACCATAACCTGATAATATTCCTTTTTCGTAATCATCTTTTTTCTTAGTATCAATTTCTTTTATATCCATAATTTCAAGAAGTTTATCCATTGATGCTTGATGAGATAGATCTTCCAAAGGAACACCTGATGGTGACTTATTAGGATATGAGTTATCAGGAATAAAATTTATTTTTCTAATTTTATCTAAATCCATTCCAATTTTATAAGCTGCTTTATCAATTAAAGCTTCCGTAATAGCTACTGCTATTGGGTGCCCAACGGCTCTATATTGACACATTGGAGTTTTATTTTGAAAAACCACAGTACCTACAGCTTTATAATTTGGTATAACGTAAGGCGCTCCAGAAAGATTAAGCACTTGATTTGTTTCGATAGCTGATGTTCTTGGATACATACTGAAAGGACCAATACCACTTAAATCATCAATTTCCATTGCTAGTATTTTTCCATTTTTATCAACGCCAAGTTTACCACTAATTTTATGACATCTTGCATGAATATCCGTGGTGAAACTTTCTAATCTATCTGCAATAAATTTTACTGGTCTTCCTAATTTCTTTGAAATAGCAGTAACAGCCATTTCGTCTGGATAAACGTGGACTTTGATCCCAAAAGATCCACCCACATCCCTACTAATAATTCTAACCAAGCCTTCATTAAGATCTAAATGCTTGGCGATTATGTGCTGCATCATATGTGGAGCTTGACCATTATGATAAATAGTCATTTTATTTTCTGCTTTATTCCAATCAGCAACAATACCTCTGGATTCTAACGTGACACCTGTGTGCCTTGCAAAATCAAGTGTTGTTTCAACTACAGCATCTGCTTCTTTGAATGCCTTATCAACATCTCCTTGATTAACTGTTCTGGTCCAAAATAAATTATTTCCTAGTTCAGGGTGTATAATTACAGCATTGGGATCTAAAGCTGTTTCCATATCTACTTGAGCATCTTTTTCTAGCCAATCAACTTCTATTAATTCTAAAGCATCTTCTGCTTGAGCTCTTGAATTAGCAATAACAACAGCAACAGGCTCACCTTGCCATCTAGCAATCTTTTTTGCTAATGGTGACTGCTCAGGAGATCTCATTTCACCTAAATGACCTAGAACCCCAACCCAAGGTTTACAAACTTCATCTATTTCTTTTGCTGTAAAGATATCTATAACGCCATCAGATAATTTAGCAGTTTTTGTATCAATTGATTTTATTTCAGCATGAGCAAAGGGAGACCTTAAAAAAGCAACATGAACCATTCTAGGTAAAGTTAAATCATCTACAAACTGCCCTCCTCCATCTAGATGCTTTTTTGCATTCTCTCTCGGCAAACTTCTTCCGATATATGAATTTGGCCTATCTATAGAACCCAACTTAGGGTTTTGGTTTACTTTAATATCATCCATATCTTACACCTTAATTGACTTCATTAATACACTCTTCAATTGCATCAACAATTGATTGATAGCCAGTACACCTACAATAATTTCCAGAAATTTCAGATCTTATTTCTTCTCTAGTAAGCTTTTTCTTACTCAAGAGAATTTCTTTAGTCGTCATAAGCATACCTGGTGAACAAAAACCACATTGAAAAGCATTGTGCTTAAGAAAACTCTGCTTTACTTGCTCCATCATTTTATCATCAAAACCCTCAACAGTTTTTAAATCAGACCCATTTGCCTGAGATGCAAGGACTAAACATGACCTGACTGCCTTACCATCCATTTCAATGGTACAAGCACCGCAAGCACCCTGCTCACATCCTAAATGAGTACCTGTAAAGCCTTGTGATCTTAAAAAATCCGCTAAATGCTGTCTTGATGGGACATTTACATTATTAAATTTTTCTCCATTTACTGTAAAAGATATACTTAATGTATTGTTAGCAGCCAATTATGCCTCCAATTTGTTTATAATTTTTTTTATGAGAATAGTTGCCAAATGAAGCTTCATTTCTGAACTACTATTTAAATCACCTGCAAAATCAATTTCAGAACTTAAAGAGTTTTTTAATTGTTCATAATCATAACCTGTTTGTAAAAATAATTTTGCAGTTTTATCGGCTACATCTGGTTTGTCGCCAGTAGCGAAATACACAAGGCTCAAATCATTCACCTTACTACCTGTTTTATTAACATTGGCTATTAAACCAGCCATTGCATAATCACCATGACGCCTACACACTTCATCAAAAAGAATAACTTGCCCTTGTTTTAAAAGTGGATATTTTATACCGACAACGATTTCATCTTGATTAATAGCAGTTTCAAAAAGACCTAAATAAAAATCATTAGCATTAATAGACCTGTCACCATTTTGACCAGAAAGGATGATTTCAGCATTTGTTGCAACGGCTAAAGCTGGAAGTTCTGCTGCTGGATCACCATAAGCTATACTCCCTCCATGAGTACCTTTATTCCTTATTGCTGGATGAGCAACCATTTTTAAAATATCAATTAAACAAGGCATTTTTTGGGAAACAATTTCATTTCTCATGACATCTGAGTGCGTGGCTAGAGCGCCTATGAACAAATAATCGCCATCAATTATAATATCATTAAGTCCACTGATTTTTGAAATATCTATTAAGCAACTAGGACTTGATAGTCTCATATTAAGAGCTGGTAAAAGGGATTGCCCGCCTGCTAAAATCACAGCTTCCTCGTCATTAGCTTTAATTTTTATGGCATCTTGTATATTTTTAGCTTCATAATATGAAAAATTAGCTGCTTTCATATATTTACCCCCCATTAAATAACATATTAATCTAATCATTATTTATAATTCGTATCAATATTTTTTGAATCATTTTTAATGATTTTATAAATATGATTAAATTATTTCATATTTCTGTTTAATAATTTATTCTTCTTTATATTTTATTATCTGGGAGCTTTAAATGAGTGAAAATGTTGTGCACATGAAAGTTGATGGTTCATCCAAAAGTCATTCAAGAACTGATATAATTACAAGAGATGTAGAGAGTGTAATTGATGAACCAATTGTTAGAGGAGGAACTAATTTAGGCCTATCTCCAACTGAAACACTGGTATCATCTTTGATTGGGTGTACAAATGTAATTACTCATAGAATAATGGAAAAGATGGGATTTAAAATAAACAGCATGAATATTAGATCCAAAACAATATTCAACAAAGATGGTGTGGGACTAATCCAAGAAGTTGAAGTCCCTTTTCCTGAAATTACGTTAGATATAGAGATTTCAACCAATGCATCTGAAAGTGACTTGGTTAAGGTTCAAAAACAGCTGGCAATGTATTGCCCTGTTGCTAAAGTCATTAGAAACGCTGGAACCAAAATCAATGAAAACTGGACAAAAATTAATTAGGATAAATTTATGAACCGAAGAGATAGATTATATCATCAACCTTTTATAAATAGACCTAAATTAACTTTAAAAAATAATAAAAAAATTATTTTATGGGTTA
>Ga0181604_10002256_pt1 | contig 16786 bp, 10 predicted proteins | sample 041ome_12_FD_148663 | JGI IMG/M metagenome (GOLD analysis project Ga0181604, IMG submission 148663) | Coastal salt marsh microbial communities from the Groves Creek Marsh, Skidaway Island, Georgia - 041410US metaG (spades assembly) | ecosystem: Environmental > Aquatic > Marine > Intertidal zone...
CGGAGAATAACGAGAAGATAAGTATGAGAAAAAAGAATCCAAATCCGCAGCGCGCGGTAAACGCGAGGACGGTTTTGAAGGGAGAAGAAGAAGAAAAAGAAGCACCGGTGGTGGTGTGTGTGCAAATACCACCGGACGATGATGATGATGATGTTTTTGTTGTTGTTGATGATGATGATGATGACGATGATGATGAGATGGACGAACATATACAAAGAGAAGAAACGGATTTTAGGAAAGGAGCGAAGAGAAAGAGAACGCAACAACGCGAATGCGATGTTTGCGAGAAGGTGTTTGAGAGTCCATCAAGTTTGGCCATACATATGCGTACGCACACGAACGAGAAACCGTACGAATGTGATGTGTGCGAGAAGCGTTTTAGTCGATCTGGTCATTTGAAAAACCACATGCGTATTCACACGAACGAGAAGCCGTATGAATGCGATGTGTGCGAGAAGCGTTTTCGTGAATCTAGTCATTTGAAAACGCACATGCGTATTCACACGAACGAGAAACCGTACGAATGTGATGTGTGCGATAAAGCTTTTCGTGATTCTAGTACTTTGAAAAGGCACGTGCGTATTCACACGAACGAGAAGCCGTACGAATGTGATGTGTGCGAGAAGCGTTTTCGTACATCTGATACTTTGCAAAAGCACATGCGTATTCACACGAAAGAGAAACCGTACGAATGTGATGTGTGCGAGAAGCGTTTTAGTGATTCTGGTAATTTGAAAAAGCACGAGCGTACTCACACGAACGAGAAACCGTTTGAATGCCACGTGTGCGAGAAGAGGTATCGTCACGCTCAAAGTTTAAAACACCACATGCGTACTCAGCATTAGCTCTTTGTCATATAGTCCTAGCGTACACAGACACGTTGAATTCCAAATATAAAGCGCAATCCTCCTCACTCCTTTTCACTCTGCTTTTGTTCTCCACTCACCAAAAATGAGGACTCGTCATCCACGCACTCTCATTCAATCCCTCTGCAACCATCGCGCGTTATTATTAAGAGAGACAAAGAGCGCTCATCTGCTCGAAATGTTCCGACGGTTGCAGAGCGGGAGAGAATCTTCTTCTTCATCTTCTTCTTCTTCTTCATCGAGAACAAATGATGCGCCTTCTTCAGTTAGGGGAATGCACGCGACGAGAACGGTGCAGCTCATCGAAGATCGAGACGGACGAGGGTTAACCGAGGAAATCATAGAGGAAAATTTGGTACGACGACGCGTTACAACGCACAGCGTTCGTTTCTTTGCCTCTCGGTGTTGTTCTTTGCCTTTCATCGCGCGTTTTATTGTTCAAAATTGTCTCACTCACCACCCGCCTTTCTCTCTCTTTCTCTCTCTTCCTTCACGTTTTTACGCAGGACCGAAAGCGAGGCGAAGCGATGAAACAAAACGACGCGTACGTCGAGTCCGCGTTACTCACCACCCGAAAAGAAGCACTCTCGCTCTATCGTGCGGTCATTCGAGCGTCTGTTTTATTCGTTTGGAAAGATAGCAAAGGCCACGTTTGGAAAGATGTCATCCGGGAAAGCGCGAGGAAAGAGTTCGAACAAGGCAAACACGAGCGAGATCCGGAGATGGTGAATCGATTGATTCTCAGTGGACGCGAGGCTGTAGATGTGGCTTTGGATAAATTTATGGAGCAGAGACAGAAGATTATGGACGAGGAGAGTAAAGGTAAAATGAAGTAGTCGTAGTTGAAGTATATAGTGTAGCTATTTGTATTAGAATCCCCTAACTAACTAATTATTACTATCGTCGTTGTTTCTCCAACTCGTTGGCGCGTTGTTTCAAATTCTTCGCCGACGCCTCGCCGGTTTCCAACACGAGCTGCGCAAATATGCTCGACGAATCTTCCAATAACTTGGACGGTGTATCGTAGGACAAAACCTTCCCGCTGGCCATGCACAGCACTTTGTTCGATTCGATGATGGTGTTGATTCTGTGCGCGATGGTCATCACTGTTTTGTCCTTGAACTCTTGCGAGATTACTTTTTGCATCATCAAGTCGCTTTCGTTATCGACCGAGGCGGTAGCTTCGTCGAGGCAGACGATTTTGGTTTCGCGCAATAACGCTCGGGCTAAGCACAACATTTGACGTTGACCGGCGGAAAAGTTGGAGCCGTACTCCTTGACCGGGGTCATCAAGCCTAAACCGTCTTCGTGCGTCGAGACAAACTTTTTCAATTGAACGTGTTCCAACGCAAACCATAAATCTTCATCGTTGTGCGTTAGAAACGGGTCGAGGTTATCGCGAACCGTTCCTGAAAACAAGATTGGATCTTGCGGGATGCACGTGACTCTGGATCGTAACGATTTCAACGGCATTGAAGAAATGTCAACGCCGTCGATGAGAATTTTACCTCGCGAAGGCTCCACGAGTCGCCACAAGGCGACGATTAAGGAACTCTTACCGCTGCCGGTACGTCCGCAAATACCAACCGACGAACCAGCATCGATTTCGAACGAAACACCGCTCAGTACCAACGGGAGTTCCTTACGGTAGCGCATTTCGACGTCTTGAAAAACGATGCCACCACTTTGCGGCCACGACGGGTCGGGTTCAACCTTGCCGATGGCGACTATTTGTTTACCGTCGTTCTCGCTGTCCATGGAATCGTTCGCCGTGTCTTCCTCGGAAGGCAACTGCGCGTACTCCTCAACGCGCTCGACGGAAACCATTTGCGATTCGAGTTCAGAGAATAAGCGAATCAACCAAGACAACACGCCAGTGATGTCGATGGCGTACGATAACGTCACGCCAATCAAGCCGCTGCTGGTGGTTTTGCGTTGGTAAACGCCTAAACCGGCGACGATGATGGAAATTGAAATACCGATAACTTCTAAACGAACTGGTAGCCATCGATCGCACGCGCACTTTTGCGTATAATCCGCGCGTTGGTTATACGCGATACGCTTCTCATTTTCGTGAATGAAGCGCGCTTGGTGTCCAAACGCGCGAATGGTGGAGATGCCAGAAATGGTTTCACCAAAGTGTTCGAAAATTGGCGACCCGGACGTGCCGTCTAACCGTTTCGCTTCGCGATAGCCGGGACGGAAGAAGTACTGCACGTAAAAGTAGCACGCAAAGACTGGAACCAAAAAAGGGCCGAGAATTGGGATAATCGTAACCATCGCAATCATCGTACCCAACAACCATAAACCAAAAGACGTCAATGAACTGACGGATTGTCCGAGAAGGTTATCTAAAACGTTCGTGTCTTTTGCGAATCGCTGAATGATACGACCGAGAGGAGTCGTATCAAAAAAAGCTTGTCGCGTATTCAACACCGAGTGGAATAGTTTCAAGTGCAAGGTCGTCGCCGCGCGCAAAGACGCGACTAACCACGCGAACGTGCGCCACCACGAAAGTAAAGCAGATATAACGCCAATGGCTGCGTACGTGCTCATGTATTCCGCATCGTTCAAGCCGTACTTGTACTCGGTCCAAAATGCAAGCCACATTGGCGTGAACACAGAAATCATCCGTTCAATGATGGTGATGAACATGAGAAACATGCATGGTAGTGTGCCACCCAACGCCAGAAAGTACGTCGCGTAGACATTCTTCTTTACCGCGCCTTGTTCACGGTGTTCTTCTTTTTGCGCTGTTTTTGTACTGAGTTTCTGTTCCGAAACTACGCGTTTCATCTGATTTCTGTCCGTTTCCGACAAAGCAAACGCCCCGGCGTCTTGTTCTTCCGCCTTTGCCGTTTCTTTCTCTTGCGTTCCGCGATAAGACTCCATCATTTGCCTGAAGTACTCTGCGTTTTCGATGAGTTCCTTATAACTTCCACGCTCGACGACTTCTCCGTCTTTCATGACTAAGATTTTATCCGCGCGCTCGACGAAATGCAACTGGTGCGTGACGAGTAAAACCGCCTTTTCTCGAAATACGCCCCTTACGCATTTGTTGAACACGTCCTTGGCGACGTGCGCGTCCAAGGCGGAAAGAGGGTCATCCATAATGACGAAATCGGCATCGGCATACACCGCGCGCGCGATGGCGCATCTTTGCTTTTGGCCGCCACTCAAAGTGATACCTTTTTCACCGATTTGCGTTTGATCGGCATCTGGGAGGAGTTTGAGATCAGTCAACATACACGCGGCGTCTAAAGCGTCGTGGTATTTCCTCTCCGAGTGCAGTTTACCGAACAAGATATTCTCTTTCACGGAAGCAGATTGGACCCATGCGGACTGAGAACAATACGCGACGGTACCATCTATGGAGATGACTTCATCTGAATCTTGTTTTTCATCGCCGCTACTTTCGGGAACCATATCGCCGAGAAGCGCCGAGACGATGGCGGTCTTCCCCGAACCAACCGCGCCGACAACGCACACGAGCTCGCCGCGTTTGATTTCAAAATCGCATTTGTTTAACGTAAATCCGGCTCCGGCGGTGACGCCGTCAACGCCTTGAGGAGACGCGTCATCTTTCTTTTCTGCATCTTTGTTGCTGTTGTTGCGGCTCCATCGAAACGACGCGCCTTTCTTGATTTTCGCAACAACGTCGCCCTTCTTCTTGTACATTTCTTTCGTCTTCACATCTTCGCCATTATCCTCTTCGTTTAACTCCTCTAACTTTATTGCCGTCGTCGTCGGTTTCGATTCCGAAAGTAAGAAATATTTCTGTAACCGATCCAAACTAACAATAGCATCCGCGGACAACGCCAAACACCTCGGGTAAAACAAAATCGGGAACCGAATGAGCGAGAACAACGTCAACGCCGGGAATATAATATCCGGACGCATCTCGCCTTTCATCACACCAGAGTATAACATGAACACAATCACCGACACAATGACTGGACCTGCCATCATGATGCTCGTATTCGCCGCCGCCACGTTGGCGGTTTTCGTCGCGTAAATTATCTCCTCTTTCCTCGACGCTTTCACTTCGTCTTCCAAGGAATCCTCCCACGCGTTCAACTTTAATATTTTCACTCCGGACAAACCTTCGTTTTCTAATTTCACTCGCTTATCCGTGAATTTTGTCTGCACGCTTCGTAACTTATACGTTAACGTGTAAAAAAACTTTTGCAACGGTATCAGCGCGATTAACAAAAACAACCCGCCAAACACGGACCATCCGATGTACATGTACAATAACGTGATGTATCCGATAATTTGAAACAACCCGCTCCAAATGACGTGAATAAACAACATCAAATCCCCAACTCTTTGCGCATCTAATTGCATGTGGTTCAAAACCTCCCCCGTCGTCGAACCGCTCCTCCCACTCGCGTTCAATCGAATCGTCTTTCTATACACCGCCGTCCCTAACGCGCCTTTAATCACAATCCCGCTCGCTTGCATGTGATAAAAGTATTGCTGTTCGCACAAAGTTCTCCCCACTTGCACGCACAACATCAGCGCGCAATACAAAATCCCCAACTCCGTGTCGCCAATCTGTTCCGTCGTGAACGTTTGTCGTAAAAAATTATCCTCCCCTCCCGCCACGTACTTCAAATAGCCGCTCAAGATGACGGGCGGTAAAAACTGCATCGCGTCGTTGGCGAGTTTAAACATCGCGCCGGTTAAAATCATGTTCCCGAAGCACGACCATATCGGTTTCGTGATGGTTGGTAAAAACTTCTTCTTCTTCTTCTTTCTCGATTTTCCGGCGTCTTCTTCTTCCTTCTCCTCCTCTCCTCTCGTCGCTCCCAAACTCGTCGTCGTTCCTTCCTCTCGTTCCTCCTTCTCTAAACAATCTCTCAACTCAAACTCAAACCGTTCCGCGTTTGTCACGCACGACAAGTTTTCCGGCAATGGCACTAAATCCTCGTGTTTCAACCTTGTTTTCTCGTGCGCTCGTTTCAAAAACGGTCTCACCCAGGTAAACGTCACCCGGGAGAACAGCGAGGCGGTTTCTCGATTTGATTTTTCCATCTCGGTCGTCGCCGTCATCTCCGTCGTCTCGACGATGATGATTTTCCTTCTTCTTCGTTCTCGCGAGGAGGAGGAATACCAGGAAGAGGAAGACCAGGAAGAGGAAGCGCAGACGTGTATCGTCCTCTCGTGCTCTCGTGTGGCAGAAAACAAAGAGCGTTTAAAAGCGCTTTTAGATGTGCGCGCGTATTTGACTGCGCGAGTAGTGACTGCGGCACGTGCGGTGGTTTGACGTCACTTTATCCGCCTTTGTCTCGTTTCGGATAGAAACACGACGAGCAGCACTTCTTCAGAAGAGAACGCACTCATCGCACGCGCGAAAAAAGCGACGAGCTGTTGCGAGTGGCGCATCACATCGTCGTCGAGAGAGAGAAGTGAAGCGCGTTTCACGAAGCACACACTGCGTAATCATGACGAAAACGACGGAGACGCAAATCCCGAAAACCGCGTTACCGCGAATTACGCTCGGGAACTCTACCATCGAAGTCACGAACGTGTGCCTCGGGACGATGACGTGGGGCGTGCAGAATACCGAGGAAGAAGCGTTCGAACAGCTCGATTACGCGATAAAAGTTCGCGGGGTGAACTTTATCGATACGGCGGAGTTGTATCCGGTGCCGTCGAGCTCTGCGTTGTGGGTGGCTGGGAACACGGAGAAAATCATCGGGAAATGGATCGAACGGAATAAAGAGTTGAGGAAAGAATTGATCGTGGCGACGAAAGTGGCTGGGTTTATAGAGGCGAGCGATATTCCGAAAATGAGGACAGAACCCGCTGGAAAGGAGAAGATGAGCACGAGGTTGGACAGAGAGAGCATTTTGAGCGCGTGCGATGCTTCTTTACGAAGGTTGAAAACGGATTACATAGACGTCTACCAGTTACACTGGCCGGATAGATACATCCCTTTGTTCGGGTCGTGCGAGTACGACAGAAGGAAAGAGAGGGACGGGAAGTTTGCGCCGGTCGCGTTCGAGGAGACGGTGTTAGCGTTGAAAGAGTTATTAGATGCCGGGAAGATTAAGAGTTACGGGTTGTCGAATGAAACGAGTTACGGCGTGTGCGAATTCGTGCGAGTCGCCGATAAGCTCGGCGTGCCGAGACCGGTGAGCATTCAAAACTCGTTTTGTTTGTTGCACAGATCGTACGAGACGGAGTTAGCGGAGACGTGCGCGCCGAGTCATCACAATATTTCTTTGTTGCCGTGGACGCCGTTAGCTGGTGGCGCTTTGAGTGGCAAGTATTTAAACGGCGCGAAACCGAAAAAAGCGCGCTTTACCGAATTCCCTACGTTTCAAGATCGATACATCAACGAAGCTTCACAAATCGCCACGAAGAAATACGCCGAGATTGCCGAAAAAGCCGGAGTGTCATTAACTGCCATGTCTTTGGCCTGGTGCGCGACGCGTCAGTACGTCGGAAGCACCATCATCGGCGCGACCACCATGGAACAGTTGAAGGAGGACATCGACGCCTTCGAACCGGGACGCGTTACGTTGAGCGAAGAGACTTTACGCGCGATTGACGACGTCCACATGCAATGCAGAGACCCGTGCATAAGAAACTATTAATGCTTCTCTCTGCTTATGAAAACACCGATTGCAACAAGAACACGCACTCATGCATGCCTAGTAACGACCGATACACCTTTTAATGTACACAGACATACCATTCAGTATTTATTCATTGAGTTATTCCAACCCCTAAAGTCCTTCACAAAAAAGAGTCCTACGACCCCACCATCATGCGACGAGAGCGACTCGATGATGATATTGCATCGTTATCTTCACGACGACGCATCGAGCATTTCTCTCGCGCGTTTATGAATCTAACCGCGGCGGCGAGTTCATCATCGAATTCGTCCTCGTCGTCAGAATCATCCGCGATACACGTGTTTGGAGCGATTGTTATGGATATCCAATGTCAAAGCGAAAGGAATACAAAGACGAACGCGACAGCAATGCAAAGAGGAACTTCGGTGAAAGGGTCGTGCGTGCACACTCCAGGAGGCGTTGGGAGGAACATATGCGAAACGGTTGGCGCTTTAGTTTCAATATGGATGTCTTCTTCCGCGGGGAGGAACAAGAACAGGTTGAGTGTCCACATGCACTCTCAAATAGGGGAGGATGACGTTGGGAGAAAAATGGTCGAACAGTTACAGCGGGAGTTACGCGTGGACGTGAAAGACGTGAAGATGGATTCTAGTTCGAGAACGTCCACGGTGGTGGCTCTGTTAGACGACCAGGATGGAGAGAGGGAGCTGTTCGCGTGCGTGGCAGACGTGGCGGATGTGGAGATACCTATCGGGAGAGTTCGGTCGTCGTCTCGAATCGGCGAGGGCCAAAGTCGCTTCGTGGTGTGCGATGCGAATCTGTCCGAGGAATCCCTAAGGAACGTCGTGAGTGGTAAGGATGAACAAAACGAGTATGTATTTTTCGAACCTACGAGCGTGACTAAGTCGGTAAAGATTGCATCTATAGTGAACGTGGTGGACGCGACATCGCCGAACGCGAAAGAGCTTCGCGAGATGGCAAACGCTTTAAGAAGATCGTTGGCGCCCGGCTCGCCACCGTCGCCTTGTCCGTTTAATCCACATTTGAAGTTCGCTTCAGCGCAGGAGGCTTTAAACGTGTTAGCTGGAGATTTGCAAATTTTGCACTCGCACGGCGTGAAGGTTGTCTTTTTGACGCTCGGCGAACTAGGCTCGATTGTATCGTCTAGCTGTGGCGAGAGCGGTAAGACGAGATACGCGCACGTGAAAGCGGAGAGAGTGAACGGCACAAGCACTTACTCCGTGGTTGGCGCCGGAGACGCTTTTGTAGCCGGCGTGGTATTCAAACTCGCCTCCTCGTCAAAGGTCAAATTCAATTTCAAAGAAAACGTCGACGCCGCTGCGTTTGGCTCGAAAGTCGCCGCGTTGTGCGTGGAGACGACCAAAAATTCGCTCGGAAGCACTTCGGAGAACGTTAGGAAGTTGGAAAAAATAGTCAATAGTCAAAATAGCTCTAGAATAGTAGAATTGAAGCCGCTCATCGCCGCGTTTCCTTGACGTTATTACTACATTTGTCGACTTAAGAAGGTATTGTTGCCGCAACCAAGTCATTCTTCTTTCTCGTCGGACGATAATAATCGTTAATTTTCGGTCGGAACGTGCACTCTTTCATTTCTCTTTTCATTTTTTCCCTTTCCAACTTTTCCGCCTTCTCTCTCAATCTTTGCGTCTGGTTTCGAGCAAAGTTGAACTCTTTCGGTTTCGTGATTTTATGTCGCACGTCTATTTGCGAGACGTTTTCTAAGAAGACTTTTTGCCTCCTGCTCTCTTTCTCAGCTTTCATTTTCGTCGCTTTTTCGACGTTATCGTAATACTTATCGATGCCTTTGACGATCTCTTCCGCGGGGACGTGCGGATTCGTAATGCCGATTTCGGCTTTGATCTGTGGTGAAAACGTGCACGTCTTGCGCTCTTCAAACGCGTGTTCGCGTCTGGCTCGTTCCAAGTAATACTCGCGCGTTTCTTTTTCTGATTTCACGCGGTTCGTGATTGTATCTGCGTCGTATTTACCGTAACTGCCGGATTTCTTACTCACGGCGAGAAGAAAATCCGCGTCGTCTGTTTTCTGGTTCACGTGCGGGCTAAACGTGCACTCCTTCAACGTCTCCATTTCGTGTACTCGCTTTGAGGCTTCTCTCTCCAAATCTCTAGATTTGGAACTCGCGAGTTCGTCTAGATTCGTCGCGTTTGCTATGAAGTTCGATTTATTGTTTATTGTTGGTACGAACGTGAATTGTTCGTCGCGTTCTCGGCGCATATTTTCAGCGCGTTCGTGCATGTTTTGCGCCTCGGTAATCGCCAGTCGGCGGGCGCGTTCACTTTGCGTCTCGTAGTAGTGTTGGTGGTATTTCTCTGACGATGTCGACGACGAGTGTATCTTTGGAGAAAACGTGCATTCGTTTTCAAACAGTTGTTCGTCTAACGCATTTTTATCCGCTCGTTTCGCGCGAATTCTCGAGGCGAATTCGTATTGTCGCTCCAGGAAGCCTTCGCCAATTTTACCGTTTTGAATGTTTTTGCGCATAATTTTTTCCGAGTTTGCAGAGATGAAGAATTTCCCGCCGTTTTCGTATCTTTCCTCGCTTTCGATATCAACACTTGTTCTCGTCGCTTTCGGTTTCAGCGTTCCCGTATCGTCCTCTTTCTTTCGTCGATTCGCGAGCGCGGCTAATCTTTCACTCGTGCTTCGCATCTTTGACGGCTTGAATGTGTGCGCCTCTCGAAACGCCTCGTCGGCTTTCTTTGCCGCCTCGCGCATCACGCGTTCTCGTTTCTCGGACAACTCTTTCAATCGCTCGTGCATTGGCATCCCTGGAGAAGGAGAAGAGGCAGAACTCGTCGCTTTCCTCGCTGAAGCGCGTCGAAACTCTTCTTGAACTTCTTCTTCCTCGCGTTCGCGACGCTCTCGTAAACGTTCCTCTCGCACACGCGCTTCCACATACAACCGATCGCTCACGCTCACCACATCATCCGTATCTTTTACTTCTTCTTTCTTATTCTTCATTCCTAAAATTTTCGGTCGAAACGTGCACTCCTTCTCAAACGCCGCCTTCTCCGCCTCTCTCTTCGCCGCTTCTCTCGCGCGCACGATATCCAATCTCGATTGGAGCAACCGCTCCCGCCTCGCTTTTCTCCGTTCCACATCTTCCTCCGTAAATGCTTTCGCGATCGTTTCCGGACGAAACGTACACGTCGATTGTTTCTCTTCCACCGCTTTTCTCAGTATCTCCTCCAGCGAGTGTCTGTTGGTTTTGGTGGTCATCTCGTTCCCCAAAACGCGTGGTCTTTGTCGTCGTCTTATATCATTATTATTCACAGGATGTACGTCCGAAAACGCGCACTTCTTCTCGTCCAGCACCACTTCTCTCTCTCCTCGCTCGTTTGGTTTTCGGTACACCGTCGCGTTCGAGTTCATCCAGCGTCGTTGTTTTGGTCTTCTTCGTTCATCGTCGCGTCGTTTTCCATATCTTTCGTGTCGCAACAACGCTAACTCGCACCTCGTGATTTCCAAGTTTATCGCGTCCACTTCGAACAAAACATCATCATTGTTATTATTCTCATCATCTTTTTCACCCTCGCTGTTGTTGTTCTCGTTCGTATCGTCATCGAGAGTCGTCGTTCTCGTCGTCTGCGTCGTTCTCGTCGTCGACATTGTCTTTTCCTCTTCTTCTTCTCTCTAACGGCTTTTTTCTTTCGTTTTTCTGAAGGGAACCGAGAAAAATGTTTAGGGTCTTCAACCCTAATAAGCGTTTTTGCGCTCTCTCTCTTTTGCTTTCATCCATCTTCGTCTCATCACCAGCACTTTTAAAGCGCGCGTTTTATTATACACACACACACACACACACAAAATGACATCCGCGTCTCCTCCCGCGCATCGACGACCGCGTGTTCACCACGTCGTCCTTTTCACCGAAAGAGCGGCGGCATAAAGACGACGAAAAGGTACGCACAAAAGATTTTGTCGAGGTTTGCTATTTTCTCTTTTTCTTTCTCTTCTCGTTTTCCCGCCAATAGACGCACTGATGGTGCAAATTTTCTCTCTCTCTTTTATTCTCTGATTAGTATTCACAGAAGAATTAGCATCACTCCGCGCGCGGAGAATGAGACGACGACGCCTGCTGCTTCCGCGGCGCCGAAATTGGTCCCGTCCAACGCCGCTTCCATCAAGGTACACGAACGTATTCGATTGGAAAAGTTTTGTTTTTTCTGTTTTTCTCGATCAAAATCGTTCTTTTTTTTTGTGCCTCTCTCTCTCGGGGGAGATCGTGTCTCTCTCTCTTTCCTCCTCTCGCGATATACAACAGTCGGACGAGAAAAGTCCGACGAACGTCGTGATTTTTTGTGTAGGCAGCATAAGCGCTTTTTCGTGCGTACGCTTTTGTGCTTTTCGGCAAAAAGAGAAGGAAAATATTATTCTGAAAAACTTTTGCTCACTGTTTCTCTCGCTGCTCTTATTAAAAAAATATAGGTCATCGGAGTCGGCGGCGGCGGCTCGAACGCGGTGAACAGAATGGTGGAAACGGATATCCAAGGCGTGGAGTTTTGGGTGGTGAACACGGACGCGCAAGCGTTGACGTCGTCCACGGTTCCGAAATCGAACACGATTCAAATTGGCGAGACGTTGACGAGAGGTCTCGGCGCCGGGTCGAACCCGGAGATTGGACAGAAAGCGGCGGAAGAGTCGAGGAAGTCGATCGAGGACGCGTTGCAAGGTTCGGATATGGTATTCGTGACGGCCGGGATGGGTGGTGGTACCGGGTCTGGAGCGGCGCCGGTGGTTGCGAATGTCGCGAAGACGGCGGGGATTTTGACGGTTGGGATTGTGACCATGCCGTTTAAGTTTGAAGGGAGACAGAGGTATAATCAAGCGATGGAGGCGGTGGAGAGGTTGAGACAGAACGTGGATACGTTGATTGTGATTCCAAACGACCGATTGTTGTCCACGGTGGACGGCGCGTTACCGTTGCAAGATGCGTTTTTGTTGGCGGATGATATTTTGAGACAAGGAGTGAGAGGTATTTGTGATATCATCGTGTTACCGGGTTTGATCAACGTCGATTTTGCGGATGTGAGAGCGGTGATGGCGGATGCCGGGTCGTCTTTGATGGGTATTGGTCGAGCGACTGGTAAGAACAGAGCGAGAGATGCGGCAGCGGCTGCGATTTCGTCACCGTTGTTGGATTTGGGCATCGATCGAGCGACTGGCATTGTGTGGAACATTTCCGGCGGGAAGGATTTGACGTTGCACGAAGTCAACGAGGCGGCGGAGGTGATTTACGATTTAGTCGACGACTCCGCGCTGATTATCTTTGGGGCGGTGGTGAACCCGACCATGCAATTAGCGGACGGGGAGGTTGCTATCACGTTGATTGCGACGGGATTTTCGCCGTTTTCGCAATCGAACGCGGGCGAACAAAGAGTCCCGAGAGCCGCCGCGCCGCCGCCACCACAAATGCCGCCGCCGCAACAAAGACAACAACAACAACAACAACAACGAAGAGAAGAACCGCGACAAGAACAAGAGCCCTCTGGATGGGGGAATCAGCAAGCGCCGCCGCAACAGCAGCCGGAAGGTGGGCGATCGGCCATCCCAAGCTTTTTGCGAAAGAGAATGGGTCGTTAAGTTTTCAAAAAGAAAAAGATAAAAACAGATAAATATTGAGAAGCTATACAAAGAAAGAGTGAACAGAGATGCAGAGGTACGTGGAGTAGTGCGAATCGCGCGTGTGCCCGTGTGTGTGTGTGTGCGTGTATGTAAAAGAAGAAAGCATTTTTAATGAAAACACCTTAATCTAACAAATTTGATGATAATCAATGAAAGAAATTCACAAGAGGACCTTTACGCCTTCGCCTTCGATGACTCTTTTCGCGCGTCTGATGACCTCATCAGATGGCGGTTTCATCTGCTCCAACTTATAAGCTATATTCATCTCTTTGTACTTGAACGCGCCAAAGTTATGGTACGGTAAGATCTCGACTCCTTTGACGCACCTTTTGTGCATCTTTGCGAGAGCAGCCACGCCGAGTAACTCTTCTTCGCCGTCGGTAACGATATCTTGAAATTTTTCGTCATCAGAAGACATCAAGACAAATCTCAACCAAGTGGGCACTTTATATTCTTCCAGTTTCGCCAAAAACGCGAGCATGACGCCGAAGTTTTCTGGACGTCCTGTTATCTTTCCGTATCGAACGGGGTGAGAACTTTTACAACACAAGAGCACCATGTCGATGTGCGGCAAGACAAAGTCCCAAATCATATCGTTTCCGGCGGCGGCCGTATCGATGATGGAAGTCAAACCTCTCGCGCGCGCTTCTCGCGCCAACGCTACTACAAAACGATACTGTAACATGCATTCCCCTCCTGACATGGTGATTCCGCCTCCTGATTTTCGATAGTACGTCATTTTCGTTTCCAAAGCAGAGAAAACTTCTTCTGTTGCCATCTTCTTTCCAACGTTTTCCTCCAACGAATCTGGGTTGCAACAAAACGCGCATCTCTTTTGACACCCTTGGAAAAAAATCATCGCTCTCAGCCCTGGTCCGTCCACGCTCGTCATGCTGTCGATGGAATGAATCCAACCCCAATTCTTCGGAGAGAAGTCTACGCTCGTTTCCGTCTCGTCCCACTCGTTCTTTAACGTCACATCTTCGATGTCTGGGAGATGGCAAGAAAAGTGTTCACCGTGCGAACAAGGAACGTTGCCTCTGGAATGTTTCGCGCCGCCTTTCAACGCCAGCAGTTGTTGAGTTTGCGTCGTCGGTGGCGACAACAACAGACTATCCTCTTCGTCTTTGTCTTCTTCTTCTTTCATCATCAAAGTTGTGCTTTCCATTATTATTTGTTTATATCTCAGTAGTTTCCTTCGTGTATTTTTGAGAAGCATTTCAAGATACAAAATATTCCTCACTAAAAACCTTTAAAAGCGCGCGCGGAATGGGGTTCGACGATCCGACGAAAAAGCTCCCTCGAGAGATCCCAACTTCGCCTGATGCTGTACCCGTCGGAGACGGAGTCGCGAATTGGATCGCGAAAAACTACGACCCGTTCGACGGCACTTTCGTGCCTTCCTCGGCGACAGAGAAAACGAGAACTTTGTTAGAAGAAGTGGAGAGGAAACAAAACAAAGAAATCGCGTCTGGAGGCGTTCTGTGTTGCGATTCGAAAACGCCTTCGACGATTTTAGCACACGGGGTTGGGTACATCGCGGACGATTGTTTGCTCGATTCCGTCATCGTCGGCCTGCAAACGACGAAAATGCTGGAAAGGACGATGAAGATGAAAGGAGGCATTCGAATTGTCGAGAAAGCGTTGACAGAGCAAGGCGAACGCATGGATCCGTTCACGAAGAAGGTGTTTGAGCAAAACGTGCGTACGCACAACGAGTGCGTGTTTGATTTGTACACGCCTGAGATGAGGTTGGTACGATCGAGTCACGCGCTGACGGGTTTGCCGGATAGCTACGGACGCGGTCGCCTCATCGGAGACTATCGAAGAGTCGCGTTGTACGGGGTAGACCGGTTGATCGAGGAGAAGCAGAGAGACGCGGCGAGGTTGGATATCTCGAACGCGAACGAGGCGAACATGGAGAAGAAGGATAAAATTTCGATGCAAATCAGAGCTTTGCATTCGTTGGACGGGTTGGCGAAACTATACGGGAAAAATATCTCGAAACCGGCGACGACGGCTAAAGAAGCGGCGCAGGCGATCTATTTCGCGTACTTGGCGGTGGTGAAATCGAACGATGGAGCGGCGATATCTTTCGGAAGAGTCGATGCGTTTTTAGATATTTACTTTGAGCGCGATTTACGCACCGGGGTGCTCGCGAGCGAAGACGAAGCGCAAGAAATCATCGATAACTTGGTGCTCAAGCTGAGATTGGTTAGACACCTGCGCCCAAAGGCGTACGATGAGATTTTTGCGGGCGACCCGATTTGGGCGACAAACGCCATCGCCGGCGTTTTAGTCGACGCTAGCGGCTCGAAGAAGCACATGGTGACCAAAACTTCCTATCGTTTCTTGCAAACGCTTGTAAATTTAGGCGCCGCGCCGGAACCGAACATGACGGTTCTATTTGACGAGTGTTTACCCGAGCCGTTTAAGAAGTTTGCGACGGATATCTCGATCGCGAGTAGTAGCGTTCAATACATCAACGACAAACTCCTTCGCGAAAACTGGAGTTGCGATACGACCGTTTCGTGCTGCGTCAGTGGTATGCGACTCGGTAAAGACGCCCAATTTTTCGGCGCTCGATGCAACTTACCCAAGATTCTCTTGTACGCTCTCAATGACGGTAAAGATGAAATCTCTGGTAAACAAATCGCGCCCGTAGAACTCGCGCAGCTGTTTGACTCGCTCGCCGAGAAAGCCCAAACGGACGAAAATTTTATCCATCTCGATTACGAGGACGTGAAGAAACGTTTCGAGACATACATGGATTGGATCGCCGAGTTATACGTGTCAACCATGAACGTCATTCATTTTTCGCACGAAAAATACGCGTACGAAAGCTTGTTGTACGCTCTGATGGATTCTGAACCTGAATACAACATGGCTTTCGGCATCGCGGGCTTATCCGTGTTGGTTGATTCACTTTCGGCGATAAAATACGCAAAAGTTCGTCCGATATTCTCCGATGAAAAGGAAACGAAAGGGATAATTACATCGTTTGATATCAAAGGCGATTTTCCAAAGTACGGCAACGACTCGGACGATGCGGATGAACTCGCGAAGTGGGTTGTGCAAACATTCATCGAAAAGCTTCGCAAGACGCCCGCGTTCAAAAACGCCAAGCATACGCTGTCGATTCTCACCATCACGTCGAACGTCATGTACGGATCGAACACCGGGGCAACGCCAGATGGTCGAAGATTGGGTGAAGCATTTGCTCCGGGCGCAAATCCTATGCACGGTCGCGACAATACCGGTGCGTTAAACTCGCTTAATTCAGTCGCGAAAGTGCCGTACGGCGCGTGTTTGGACGGTATCTCGAATACTTTTTCAATAACCAAAGGTAGTTTGGGCAAAGACGACGCGAGTCGCACCGGAAATCTGGGTTCGCTTTTGGCCGGATACTTCGAGAAAGGAGCAATGCACTTGAACGTGAACGTTTTGTCGCGCGAAACGTTGAAGGATGCGCAGATTCATCCGGAAAAGTATCCAAATTTAACGATTCGAGTGTCCGGGTATGCGGTGAAGTTCATCAAACTCTCAAAAGCACACCAGGACGAGGTAATCAGTCGCACGTTCCATGAATTCATGTGAGCGCAGAAGAAGAGTATAAAGAGAGAGAGAGAGAGAGAGAGAGAGAGAGAGACAATACAAGGAAATAAATGT
>Ga0181604_10002258_pt1 | contig 16785 bp, 19 predicted proteins | sample 041ome_12_FD_148663 | JGI IMG/M metagenome (GOLD analysis project Ga0181604, IMG submission 148663) | Coastal salt marsh microbial communities from the Groves Creek Marsh, Skidaway Island, Georgia - 041410US metaG (spades assembly) | ecosystem: Environmental > Aquatic > Marine > Intertidal zone...
TTGAGGTAACTTGAGATATTTTTAATTTACCAACTTCCTTTTGTTCTCTACCAATATATTCGTTTGTATAACTATCTTTAATTTTCTCTCCAAGTTCAATAATGGTAAATTCATCATCGATTTCTACTTCTAATCCTCCTTGACCTATGTAAGCTATATCACCAGATATTTTTTCTAATCTTAGAGGATATATGGCATTTAAAATTGTGCTTCCAATTTCCAGTGATGCATTTTTAATTATATATCCTTCAATGGAAACCATATCTTTTTTCTCAATATCAAAAATACCGGTGTAATCATCGGAGAACATAATCTGTGAAGTAGGAACATCTATAATCCTATAACTAAATTCAAAAAAAGCTTTATTAGATGTTACTGAATTATTAGAATTTTTGATTTTAATAGTTTTTTCCTCAGTATACAGTTTCTGTAAAGTCCCAACAATTATATAATCTGAGAATAATTTTTGACCAAGCTTAACTGTTTCTTCAATATTTGTTTGATTAGTTTTAATAATATTTAATTCACTATTCATGTCATTCATATACTCTCTATCCAAAACAGTGAATTTTCTAGTTTGAACAAGATATGAAACTAAATTTTGAATTAATAAATCGTCTACTTTATTATTAGAAACAATTTCATCCATTAACTTAAACGATTTATCAAAATAATAAAAAGGCATTACTGCTATTCTTTTACGTTGAGCAGATTTTTTTAACTTGTATTTACCTATCTTTGCAGAGATAGAAATTGTAATGACATTATTTGAAGATTTTTCTTCATTAAGAACTTTAAAGTTAGAAACATATCCTTGGGTTTGCTCTTTGATGATTTTTTGAAACTCTTTTGATGAGTAATATGAACTATCTTGATTAGTGCTGATTGATTGGGAAATTTTTTTTAAAGAGGTTTGTGTTTCAATACTTCTCCCGTTTACCTGCGCTATTGCGTTAGATAAAGAATTATTAAGTGCTTCTGTATACGTTGATCCAATGCCTTTGGCTTTAACATCAATATATTCAATTGTATTAGTAAATGCAGATTTTGACGATAAAAATAATATGAAAAAAATTGTTATAAAATATTTCATTATAAAATTTCAATTATACCTTCGGCGTCACCAAATTCTTCTTGTGTTTCTGATTCTAAATTAATATTTTTTGCTTCTCTAATTTTCTTCAACGCTTGATAAAAATATGCAAGATTTCCTTTAGTTCTGCTCGCCACTTCGGATGCAGCTGCAGCATCTTCGAAACTACCTGAGCCAAAAATGGCAGCAATAGAATTAAAAAACAATTCGCCCTCTCCACCTGCTTTTGCCGCGTATACATGGGCTTCATCAATTTTCTTTTTCGCCTCTTCATTGTTTTGTCCGCTATTCGTATTTTTGAATAGTTCATTTGTTCCACTAGATATTCTTGTTGTCACTCTTTCCATATCTAACTGCGCAGGATCTGAGACTATATATTCTAGTAACAATTTCAAATCGGATGCAACATCAACTAAGCCTAAAGCTTCAGCAGCAAGAATTTGAGCTTGAATATAATTGGTGTACATGTTTCTTAAAGACTCTCGTTCTGGGGTCCTAGGACCATTCATATACATATTTAAATATTGAATAGACGGATCTACATATTTCGCTTTAACAATCATGCACGGATTGTCCTCTGTTATAACACAACCTTTATCATTTGGCCTTTCAATAGATATTTTGAATGACTCAATAGTTTTATTAGCAAAAGCTTTTCCGAGTGATCCTTTTGGATTTAAATATAAGAATGCAAGTTCTTTTCTTAATCTGTCTCTCCATACAACTTCTAAACATTCTTTATTAAGGCAAATAGCGTTTTTGGATCCAATATTATAAATAAGATTTGGTGAATATCGTTGAAAAGATTCTATTCTAACTCTTGCTCTGTTTTTATCATAGTTATCTAAAAACTGTTTAGACATATCATTTCCAATATAATGAACATCAGCAATAAATTCCATTGTGCCATTATCTTCAAAACCTACAACAATCATTTTTTTTGTAAAACATTTACTTTTAAGATCTCTTGAATCTTTTTGCCCTTTAGTAATTACTCTTCTTTTCCATTTGGTCATAATTGTACAACCATTATTTTCAAGTACTTGAATGACTTGATCTTTATTCATTTCAAAATTTAATTCGGATAGTTCATTATCACTGGGGTAATTTAAATAATTAGCTCCAACCCTTACAATATCAACATCACTTATATGTTCAGTACCCTCAGGAGCAGCAGCGTTAGGAGCTGTTTTTTGGTTAGAATTGTTAGTAAGAGAATTTGTAGGATTAATATCATTAACGCTAGTTATTTGAGAAAAAATCTCATCAGGTGTTCCAAAGAAAACTTGTAAATTTCCATTATTGTCGTTTGCGTAATATAGAAAGACACAATCAAACTGATTAGTGCCATCATATAAAAAACAAATTTTATTATCCTCGGTTTTCCACTTTCCTCTGTATAATCCTTTGTATTGTCCAGAGAGCATTTCAAATTGAAAATTGCCATTGCTCTGAAAAATTTCAATAAAGTTTGAACTATCTGAGTAAATACCTTCAATCTTTTTATTGTTAAGAAAATTAGCTATTTCATCAGTTTTAGCAACATTAAGAGAACTTGGGCTAATTGAGCTAAATTGATTTGCGCTTACATTTAATGATATAAAAAAAATGGTAATAAATAGAATTTTTTTTATAAAAAACATTTTGTTAATTAGACAAAATATTAATTATAGTTTTTGATGAGTTTTCAGAAGATTGTTTTAGAGCATTGGTTCTTGCCACATCAAGTGTAGAGCCTAATCCTGCAAATACAGCAGGACTAACAGAGGATACGAGCTTTGGTCTTCTATCAATAATATTCCATACTTCCCCATTTACCTGGGCAACAACCTTAGTATTGCCAGTTGATTGATCAATTTCTTTTTGTCCCAAATAAACTTTTCCGTAAATGACATGCCCTATATCATCATGATTTTTTTGGATCATTCCTATCATCTTAGCTTTTGTTCTTTGTTTTGGCTGACCACCGTCTTCAATTTCTGCTTTCATCTCATCATATAAATCGGAGATATCATCATCAAAAAGCATGTAGACATCAGTAAGCTCAAAGCTTGTCATGGTGAATTCTTCTGTAAAAGCTCCTAAAAAATCTTCAGTTGCCTTTTCTGAATAAGAGGATTGAATAATATCACTCTTAGTCTCATTACTTCCCCCAGTTGTTGAGGTTTCACTGGTAGTCACCTCACTATTGGAGATAGTTTCAACACCATCAGAAGCTTCCACCTGAGATGCGTTTTCTGTGTTTGAAGTATCAGAACGTTGATATTCTTTTATATCAAAAGATTTTGCACCGTCTACTTGAAGTGCGAATATCACAAGCGCAATTCCAGATTTAATATTATTTGCCACACTAGTGCTATTATCAATTAACAACGCATTGATTTCTTTTTCAAAAATTTCCACTCTTACTTTTACAATGTATTTTTTTTCTTTTTTTAGCTGATCATCATCAACAAAATCACAAACTAAATAGTCTAAAAAATTATCTTCAATTTTGTTTTTAACGTTTCTATAATTTTGATATTTAGCATCATCAAAAGTATTTACATACTTCTTTAATCCTTTGAGACAAGCTGTCTTAAATGCTTTATCCATGACTTCTTTTTTTTCATCTCCTTTAAATTTTTTGTATGTAACTTCAGCCACCTCATTGTAGGTAATGGCTAATAAATTTAAGGATAATAAAAGAGACGTTAATACAGTAGCTATGAATATTTTCATTTTACAGAGGCCAGTTTATCTACAAATTTCTTGAATTCAAGTATTTCATTCTTCTTTGTCTCATTTTTGGTAATTTTTTTAAGCCATTCTAAGTCTTCATTATTTTTAAAATCAGAATTAATTATATTGGAAAATTCTATAGCTAAAGGTTTGTAAGTTAAATTTATTATATTAATATATTCATTTGTTTTATTTAACGTCAAAATATCAGGAATTTTCTTAAAATCTGCTTTAGTCATTTTAATATTTAAATATTCTTTATTTAGTAAAGGTTCATAGAAGCGCAAATTGATACCTGCGCCATAGACATACCAAGTAAGACCTTTAACTTTTGCATCTTTTTTATACTTTTGTTTGACAAATCCCCTAAGATTAAAATCAATAAAATAAGTTGGCTCTGGTATTTCAAGGAGGAATGCTTCACTTTGATCTGCGTATTTACCACGTATTTTATTACCAACACCAACACCTTCGAAATACGGAACAACAACTAGATTATGTTTTAAAGCAAGTTCACCTAAAAAAGTATTTGCAACATTTCTTTTAAGAAGATGCATATTATTAACAAAAGAGTCTGGTATTAAAGTTCTTACATTATCTTTGTTTACTATGAATCCATCTACGGATGGATTGACACCAATATAAAAATCATAATATTCATTTAATTTAATATCTTTCATTATGCTGATAAAAGTGTCGTTGTTATTTTTTACTACTTGATTAGAGGCTGGATCTTTTAACCATTTCCCGTCCTCATAAGATTTTATAAATAAATTTACAATTTGATCATCGTCTAATTTTGGGGAAGGGTCACTTATATAGATACTTTGAAAAGGGATGGCTTTTAAAAAAGTCATTTTATCAAAATCAAAAAAAATTATTTGGAAATAATTATTGATATTATAAATATAACAATTTGTGATTTTGATTTTTTTACAGTCTTCTTCAGGCAATTTAAATTCTTCAAATAATTCTTGATCCAAAAATACAGACATAGCGATTTTACTCGTCTCATTTGATATCAAGGAAGAGTCTTCTAATACATTAATATGATTAAAAGTATTGGATCTGATTTCTTTTTGAAGGGTTTGATCGATGATATTTTGTCTACCACTATATTTGTTTAATAATTTATTTGTATAGTATGCGGATTTTTCCAAATCTTTATAATCAGCATTGATTGAAAAACCTGTTAAAACAACATCAGTTTTATTTGCTAAAATATTACTAGAAAAAAAAATGATGAAGCAAAATGCTATTATAATCTTCATTACATTTATCTTTTTATAGATATTCATATTAATTAAAATAACATTTAAACGAATAAGTTAATATCTTCTAAATTTATTTTTATATTCTTTAAAAGTTCATATTTTCGTCTTCTTTTCGACTAAGTTTTTTTTTATTTCTTTTTTTGTGGCAGAGATAACAAAACGAATTGTATTATTTTTAATATCACTTGTATTAATCATATTATATCTTGTCTCTGCTACAACCTCCTATGCTAATAATATTGAGTCTTATTCTCTCCTCTCACCAAAACAAATGATAAAACAGGAAATTGCAAACGTTCCTGAGAACTCCATCATTTTTAATGAGGCTCAAGAATACCCTCTCCGCTCTTTCACCTTTGATCCCATCATCTACTTTAATGAGCAGGATCAAGTGTGGATTTGCGGAGTGGAATTAGCAGCACTTGATTACACTGGGACAAAAGTTATTATATCTCTATATTCTGCTATCTTTGAAGATGAAAAGCATATTAGTCACATGATTATGCTCGAAGGCGAACATGTGGCACCTGATGGACCTGATACAGCATATGAGGATATTGAGAAAATTGGATTATATGTGCAAGGTTTTGAAATTATTAAAAATAATGATCTATTAACAAAGGTTGTGAGAGAAAGTCGAGACAGCAAGAAATTAAAAATAGAAACAGAGCAAAATTTTCTTCAAGCAGGCGGTTTTGTTTTAAAAGAATTTTTCGCGGGTAATTATGATTTAAATGTTGAGTTTCTGAAGAACTTACCTGTTCATATACCAGTGCCGAAGAACAAACATTATAATAAACAAAAAGCAGAGTTAATTGATAACTGTATACTGGAACTTAGACAAACAATTAAAAATAAAGGATCCAATGAAGTTCTTCTACAAGAATTAGCCTCTCTAAATTAAATAAATTTATTTTTAATACTGGGATTATTAAATCCCAGCATTATTAAAATTAATTAAGCGTATATTGTATCTGACAGTCTGAATATCAGGACAATGGATATAACTAAGAACACATGTCCTATTACTTCATCACTCACATCTGTTTTTGAATCAGGATCAATAATTTTTAATCGTGTACCCCAACTCAGTAGTACCTGACAAAATACGACTAGAAAGTTAAAAACAAAGAAAATCCAAAGACCAAGTGGTCCACCTTCTCTAAAAATAATGTACACACCTAAGAGAACGGTAGGAAGAACAAAACTTCCAACAATTCGTATCATGGGAACTGCTTTTTCTCCTAAATCATACCTTGTCACAAGCGTGTTTGGATTCAACACTGTAAGATATGCGTAATAACCTAAACCCAACATGTTTAGGGCATATAAAACTAAATTTAATACTCCGCCCCAAGCTTCAATCATAGTGCCTCCTATAAAATTATACTTCTGTTTTAGATAAATCCCACAACTGGACGTTGTCAACACAATCGTCAAACATAGCTTTTGCATTTGGATTGGTATGGTTGCCAGAAGCAAATTGTTTCATATTCTCTTCATTATGAACAGTAACTTTCATCATTGCGTAACTCTTATCTGGAGCAAAACCTGGTCTAGTTTGTTCTACATGAGCGATTGTTTTTCTTATTTCCAATCCTTCTTCTGATTGAAACCATCCCATGAATTTATCAAACATACCCTCTTTAAAAGTAACCATTGCTAACATTTCTTTATCCATAAAATACCTTTCTTGTTTAATATTGGTTATTTGTAATATGAATCTTTAATTATTAACTATTAAGATTTGATAACATTATTGTTAAATAACGATAAATAATGAATTCATATCTATTTATTTATTAAGTTAAAAATAAATAAAAACATTACTGGTAAAATTTAATAACATTTAAGTTTATTTAAAATTTACTAAATTATCTTTTGTGGTAAGTTTTACTAAACAATGGAGTAAATATGCTTGTAGGTAGTTGGACTCATTCCAGTTCAAAAGGAGTTGAGTCATTTAATGTTGCATCACAATTTTTTAAAAAACATGGCGCAGTGGGAGCGTCAATTGGAAGTCTTGTAGGCAAAGATAACGGATTATACGTAACTAATATTGGATTTGAAAATTGGACACACTTTGGTGATTTTGATGATAAAATTTCAAATGATGAACAATGGGTGAAAGATATGGATCCATATTTTTCAGAAACAAAATGGGAAACTATGAATTTTTATGAACCTTTAATTCATAATATGGAGTCTGATGCTGGTATAAAACCCGTTTTTGCTCAGTGGATGTTTTTTCATGAAGATATGAATATAATTCAAGAAAGATCAGAGGTTTTTATTAAAGCCTGGATGGATAGTGGTGCTACAGGAGGATCTGTTGGAAGAATGATAGGAAAAAATGATGGTTCCTACGGATTTGCAGTTAGGTTTAATACTATGAAAGAATACGGCACTGCTCAAGATAAACTTAATAATGACGAATTTTTTTCTAATCATCGAGATTTCTTGGATGGAGTTGATTGGAGAGGATTTTCTCTTATGCGTATATTGGAGACAACTTGGGATTAGAGCATAACATTTTGATAAATAACTTAACGCAAAGGAATGGAGATTTTTTATGAAAATAATAATGATTGCACAATAAGCAAATAGAGTGCCAAACACTCTAGGGCAAAAAGGTTTCCAGTCAGTTACATCTCTGGTTTCTTTTTTGTCCTTACTAGGTAAAATATTTTAATAATAAAAATTAATTAACAAGAAGGTGTTTATTAAATAAAACTATTCATGTTCTCCACCAGGATCATTCTTGGGAAGATCAACTGTGTAAGCATTACCATCCTTGTCTCTATAAATAACACTTCCTCTAGCTCTGCTAGCAGAGTGGTAACCTTCTTTAAATTTATAGACACGTTCTGAAATAGTAAAGGTAGCAATTGTTACAGCAATTGCTGCAATTAAAAGAAAATGAGCTGCAAAGGTTAAGCCTAAAACAACCCAAGATCCTATGTATAAAGAAAAAACAATACACCATAACCAAGCTAATATTTGCAGTATCATATGCCTGACTTGGAGATCTGGAATGTGTTTTAGAGGATTATAATCATGTGACATGACCCCATCCCAACACTCTACAATGAATTTTCTCATAAGTAATAGATAGGTGTTTATTTTTAATAAGAAATACCTAAGTAATCCTTCTATGATCGCTGATTTCAAGCCATTACCAATTGTTTATCACCCTAAATACGATATCCCTGTTCCAAAAATCCATAGTTTTGTTGGAAGTAAGTTTTCAGATTTATTTAATAATCTTCAAATAAATTATTCATCAGATTTAAATGTATTAACACCCTCCTCAGCAAATTTAGAAAACTTAAAACATTCTCATCACATTGATTATATAAACAAAGTTGAGCGAGATGAATTAACAAAAGATGATTTAAGATTAATTAATCTACCGTGGTCTGAGAGATTACGGGAGAGATCATTTTTAGAAACTGAAGGTACACTGCTCACAGCAAAGGAAGCTCTAAAAACTGGTTTAGCATGCCACGTTGGTGGCGGCACACATCATGCGCATTATGAATATGGTTATGGTTTTTGTATATTTAATGATTTAGCTTACACAGCTATTAATTTGATTAATCAAAAGCTCGTAAAAAAAGTTCTCATTTTAGATCTTGATGTTCATCAAGGTGATGGAACAATAGATATTTGTAAAAAATACTCATCTATTTTTACATGCTCAGTACATAGTGAAAGTAATTTTCCTTATGAAAAAAAACAAGGATCGATGGATGTAAGTTTAAAATCTGAAATAAAAGATGAAGAATATTTACAAATCCTTAACAGTACACTTGAAACAATTCAAAAAAAAATAATACCAGATATAGTTTTATTTGATGCTGGCGTAGATGTTTTTGTTGATGATAAATTAGGTAACTTAAAGTTAAGTTTAGAGGGAATAAAAAAACGTGATTATTTAGTTTTAAGTCATTTTAGAAAACAAGAAATCCCTATTGCAACCGTTATTGGTGGGGGCTATAGTAAAGATATTCAAGAATTAGCTAGCAGGCACAGTATAATTTTTGAAACTGCCTTGAATTTGTTAAAAAAATAAAATGATAAAAGTAAGACATATTTTGGAAAATGATTTTAAAGAATGGAATCTTTTATTCAAAGGTTATGCTGATTTTTATAAGGTAATAATTAATGATGATATAATTCATAATGTATGGAGTTGGCTCCATGATCCAAAACATGAATTAATGGCATTGGTAATTGAAAAAAATAAAAACATTGTTGCTTTTGCTCATTATAGAAGAATGCCAAGTGCACTAAGAGGTAAAGATGTTGGTTTTTTAGATGATCTATACGTTCATCCTGATTTTAGAGGGCAACGTCTATCCGAGTTATTAATTAAAGAATTGCAAAAAATTTCTAAAGAAAAAAATTGGAATTTGGTTAGATGGATTACTAGAGAGGATAATACAAGAGCGAAAAAAATTTATGATAAAGTTTCTAATAAAACCAATTGGAATGTTTACGAGTTATTATAATCTTAATTTTTAGAATTAATTTTAGTAATTTTTTTTAAAAAAAGGAAATAGATAATATGTACTCTATTTATCTATCTCCTTTTTGATAATATAGTTATTAATCTCCCCAAGCCCCGTGGAATTCTATAACTTCTACTTGCTCATCGCCAACGACCCATGCATCATGGCCTGGATCAATTGAGTAGGCATCACCTTTCGTATATGTTGCCTCTGTTCCATCATCATGCTTTGCACACACAGTTCCAGCAGTGATAATACCTAAGTGCTTTGTTTGGCAACTTTCAGTTTTTACAACAGGCTTGATATCAGCTGACCATTTCCAGCCGGGTTGCAAAGTTAATCGCATAACTTTTTGACCACCAACATTAACTGTTTCCATTTTTGCATTATTAAATGCAGTATTTATTTCATCTGGATTATTAAAACTTTTAACTTCTATAGAACTCATAGTACTCTCTCCTTGAATAATTGTTATTAACATTACCAGAAAATAAATATTTATAAGAGAAAATAGTATTAATTTTTAATTTTTATAAAATTATAAATACCAACAAATTACATTGAAATAATAGCAAATATTCAAAATTACTTAATTTTCTTACTTATTAACCTTCCATCTAAAATTATTAGACCAAAAATAATTATTATTAATCCTATAAATTCTGCAAAGGTAATAATTTGTTGTAAGACAATCGCATTTAACAAAATAGCAAATGGTGGAATAATAATAGTGCAAATTAATAAGTTGCCAGCACCAGTACTTTCTAATATTTTAAAGTATAAAAAGTATGCCACAACTGAGCAAATAATAGCAAATAAAAACGCGTATATAAAAATAGAAAAGTTAATACTTAATAATTCATTTGAGTGAACTATTAAAACATACGGGGACAACATAATACTACTCATAGTAAGCATTCCCGTTGCAGATATGAGAGGTGGAATTGATTTTAGACGTAATTTTGCCCATACGCTTGCAAAAGCATATGACACAGTGGCAATGAGTATGAGATATTTCCCCATATTATTTTCAAATAAATTAAAAATATTTTGATAGCCAATAGCAATGATTACGCCCACTAAACCAATAATTACACCCCCTACTCTGTTTAAGGTTAATTTTTCTGAAGGAATAAATACAGAAGCAATAATTATCGTAATAATAGATGTGTTAGCATTTAAAATCGATGCCAATCCACCTGTAGTTGTTTGTTGACCAATTGTTATGAGGGAAAAAGGAATGACATTGTTTAACAGGCCCATCACAAACAAATTAAAAATAATTATAAAACTTAATTTAAATTTTTCTTGTTTAATAATGATGAAAAATATTAAAAATAATGACGCTATAGATACGCGTAAGAATACAATCGTTATTGGACTTAGATAACTTAATAATATCTCTACAAATAAAAAACTAGACCCCCAAACAGCACCTAGTAAAAAAACCAAAAACCATTGTCTATTATTCATATTAGATAATTATTAAGATTAAGGTTTTACAACTTTTGTTTTTGAATAAAATTATCATCAAAGTTATTCGAATTTAAATATTTAAGATATCTCTTTTTTAATTTTTTCCATTCGCTATCTAAAACAGAAAACCAAGCTGTATCTCTATTTCTGCCTTTAAACACATTCATTTGTCTGAATACTCCCTCATAAGTAAAACCCAATCTTAACGCTGCTTTTTTAGAGTCGCTATTTAAATTATTACATTTCCACTCGTACCGACGATTACCTAATTGTTCAAAAGCATTTTTCATCATTACATACATCGTCTCAGTCCCCTCTACAGTATTTTGTAAAAGCGGGGAATAATTGATGTGCCCTACTTCTATAGAACCGTGATCAGGGGTAATGCGTAAATAACTAGCCATCCCACAATACTGTTTATGTCTTTTAGAATAAATGGCATAAAAAAAAGGATCTTTGGTCAAACAGTTTTTAGTAAGCCATGTTTTAAAGTCTTTAATATTTTTAAAAGGACCGTATGGGAGATAATTCCAGATTCTATTTTTTTTATCTGCAGAAAAGTTTTTATATAGCTGTGTTGCGTGTTTAGTAAGATTAATAGGTTCTAAGATTACATATTCGCCCATTATTTTTTTTCGTAATGGTGTCTTTGCTTTTTTAAAATTTACTTTTTTTCCTTGCATAAAATACCTTTAAAAGATTATTTACAGAGAAAGACGATATTAAGTTAAGTAACTTAATGCCTGATCTAAATCATTAATTAAATCTTCCACATCTTCAATTCCTGTTGAATACCTAACTAAACCTTCGGGTATACCAGCTGCTGCCCTTTCATTAGCACTACACTCTACATGGCTTGTAGTCAGAGGTGGTCCAACAACAGTTTCTACGCAGCCAAGGTTAGCTGCCATATGTGCATATTTTAATTGAGGTAAAAACTTTTTAATAGCATCTAAGTCTCCTTTTACAGCAAAGCTTAACATGCCGCCGTACCCACCGTGCATTTGTTCTTTTGCTATTTCATGACCAGGGTGTGTTTCCAATCCAGGATAATTTACTTGCTCAACCATGGGATGTTTTTGTAAATGTTTAGCAATAATCATGGCACTCTTATTTTGTCTCTCAACACGTAGTTTGAGAGTTTTCATACCTCTTAAAAGGCTATAAGCATCCATGGGAGCCAAAGTCGCACCATTAATTTCTCTGTAATGATAGACTTTTTCTACTAGTTTTTTGCTTCCACATATTACACCTCCAAGAGCATCTGCATGCCCTCCCAAGTATTTTGAAGCAGAATGAAGTACAATATCCGCTCCCAATGCTAAGGGATTTTGATTTATAGGCGTGGCGAATGTATTATCTACTACAACTATAGCTCCAACCTCTTTTGCAGCTTCAGATAATTTCTTAATATCTGTGATCTTAATAGTTGGATTTGTTGGAGTTTCTAAATATAAAACCTTACAACCTTTAGCTATTTCACTCTGTATTTGCTCATGATCATGGGTTTCACATAGTGTTACATCAATATTTAATGGCGGCAAAAACTCATTAAAAATCACATTTGTGCCTCCATAACTGTCTTTAATAGATACAATTCTCTCTCCTGACTTTAAAAAAGTTCCTAAAGTGTTTGATATTGCTGCCATTCCTGATGAAAAGCTTGTTGCTGCTTCTGCATTCTCTAATTCTTTTACCTTATCCTCAAAAGCCCTAACTGTCGGATTGGTATTACGAGAGTAAATATGACCTTCAACAACACCTAAGGCAGCTTTGTGCCATGTATCAATGTCTTTATAGCCAAAAGAGACACTGTGGACGACAGGAACTTGTGTTGAGCGTTCATAAAGCTCATACTCTTGCTCCCCACTCCAAATACTTTTGGTAGACTGTCCTATTACTTTTTTTTCTGGCATAAAAACTCCTATGTTTGCGTTGATCATAATTAAACATAATGCTTAATATGATTTTCAAGGCAGCGCTCTAAAAGCCTTTATCTTGATAATTATTTATAACCAAAAAAAAGAACAATTTCCATATAAATGGAGTCTTAACGAGCTTCAGTTAAGCCTGGAACTTCTATAAGAATAATTTCTGTATCTGAATAACACTCTAAAGATATTTCATTTTCTTCCTTGATTGCAACACCATCTCCTTTAGCTGCATGTATACTATCAAGGGTAATATTTCCTTTAGAAATCAAAAGGTATGCTTGTCCCTTAATTTCGTGAATGATTGAAGTCTTCTCCTTAAATGAACCTGTGTAAATTCTTGCATCTTGATGAATTTGGAGTGGCGCATCATTATTACCTGAAACTAACAATTTAAGCTTATCTGTAGTAGGCTCAGTTGAGAATTCTGCACTTCCCCACTTTGGAGTAATTCCAATCGATTTAGGTTTGATCCAAATTTGGTAAATGTTTGTTTCTTCATTTTCGTTGTTGTGCTCTGAGTGCATAATTCCAGTACCAGCACTCATAACTTGAACATTTCCAGCTGTAGTTTTGCCTTTATTACCTTGACTATCTTCATGTGTAATAGCTCCTCTTCTAACAAATGTGATAATTTCCATATCATTATGTGGGTGTTTCCCAAAGCCAGTGTTAGGAGCAATGATGTCATCATTTACTACTAATAATTCACCAAAACTCATTTTTTGAGGATTATAGTAATTTGCAAAACTAAAATGATGTTTAGCATTCAGCCAACCATGATTAGCTCCTCCAAGAGAGTCGTAAGTATAATGTGTTTTCATACTAATAGAAAGTAATTAGGACAAAGATAATTTCAAGATAGTTAAAATTAATAGACTGTAAAAAAAATTATTAATATAATAATTTAAATAAAAAAAGTTTCTTTAATATATGATTTCTCTTATTCTAAGTTCATTGATTGTAATTCTAGTTAATATTACGTTACACAGTTATGTAGTAAAGTATCTTAAAAATAACTATCAAAAAAATCAATCAACTAAATCTTATGCGTTAGTGACTAGTATTTTGATATGCTCTCATATTGTTCAAGTATTTCTATTTACTTTATTATATTTCTTTTTGGTAAAACTCTCTCCATTATTTGGGGCGTTTTCTGGAACAACTAAAAATATATTTCTTGATATATTTTACTATTCGTTCAATTGTTATACAACGTTGGGTATGGGGGATGTTTTTGCTACAGGACCAATAAGGATTATCGCTGTTTTAGAGTCTTTAATTGGTTTAATCATGATAGCTTGGTCAGCTTCTCTTTTGTTATCTATATTATTGAACAAGAAAAAAATTAGCTAAAGAAAAAGAAATTTCATTCTTGAGTTGTATGTATTAAAACATTAAAAATAATAAATTTAATAAATTATGATCTTTAGACAATTTTTTGACTCAGTTTCATCTACGTATACGTATTTAATTGCTAGTGGGCAAGGCAGAGAAGCTCTAATTATTGATCCTGTTTTAGAAAAAACAGATCAATATATTAAGTTATTACATGAATTAGATTTACGTCTTGTAAAAGTTATTGATACTCATATTCATGCTGATCATATTTCTGGAATTGCTGAACTGCGAGATAAAACCAAATGTATTACAATTATGGGAGAGCATGCTCCAGGTGATGTTGTATCCATGAACGTTAAAGATAATGAGAGTGTATCGATAGATAAAATAAATTTAAAAGCGCTCTACACTCCAGGTCATACCGATGATTCATACAGTTTCTTAATGAATGACAGAGTTTTTACTGGTGATACTTTATTAATTAAAGGAACAGGAAGAACAGACTTTCAAAACGGTGATCCTTATGATGCCTACAATTCAATTTTTGAACGTTTATTGAAACTTCCTGAAGAAACACTTATTTACCCTGCTCACGACTACAAGGGGGAAAATGTAAGTACAATAGGTGAAGAAAAAAAATTTAACCCCCGTCTGCAAGTATCGTCAGCCGAAGAGTATGCAAATATTATGAATAATCTAAATCTTAGCAATCCAAAAATGATGGATGTCGCCGTACCTGCCAATAAGAATTTAGGTTTTAAAATTGATAATCAAAAAAAATTAAATGGTATTAAGTTTAATGATATAAAAACAATAGCAAATGATAATAATTTACTTCTCATTGATCTTAGAGAAGATCATGAAATTAAACATAGATCATCTCTGCCAAACTCTACACACATTCCATACTCAAAATTACAAGAATTTGTAACTTCCAAAAAAGATGAGATTAAAAATAAAATTTTAGTTTTTTATTGTGCAATTGGAGAAAGATCTGCTTTAGCCATACAAGTTTGTATAGGATATAAAATGAAAAATGTGTACCACCTCGTTGGTGGAATCAACAATATTTAAAAATATTTATTTGCCAGAACACCAGCAAACATAGCAGCTAAAAATACTAACGACATAGGACTTAAAAAGACAAGCGAAGATATTGCAGGTCCTGGACATAGTCCAGCTAACCCCCATCCAGCTCCAAACAATACTGAACCTAGTAATAATTTACGATCAATTTCAGTATTTTGAGGAAGTTTTATTTCTAAGCCAAGAGCTGATTTGTTTTTCTTGCGCAGTAAAAAAAAGAAAGGTGCTGTAAACAAAATTCCACCACCCATTACAAAAATTAATGAAGCGTCCCAATTGTGCGTAATACTAAGAAATCCTATAACCTTTTCAGGATTTGTCATTCCTGAAATCATCAAACCAACTCCAAAAATAAGACCACTTACTAATGAAAATATTTTATCCATTATAAATATAATCCAAATTGTTGAAGTACAAAAACTGTAATCACACCAGTAATTACAAAACTAATTGTTGCAATGATTGAGCGTGTTGAAAATCTACTAATACCACAAATACCGTGACCAGAGGTGCAACCGGAACTCATCCGTGTTCCTAATCCAACAAAAAACCCAGCAGCAATAATTAATATATAAGAATTAGTAATTTTGAATGACACTTCTTGATCGTTGATAAATAAATACATGGATGGTCCAATAACAAGACCTAAAAGAAAAAGTAAATTTGAACTTCTATTGTTTTTAGCTGTTAATCCATTAGCAAAAATACCACTAATTCCAGCCAGCCTCCCTGTAGTATAAAAGTACAATACTACCGCGCTGCCAATAATTAGGCCCCCAAGAAGAGAGGAGATAGGTGTAAAATTAGTCATATTTTTTATATTATAGTAAAAAAAACAATGTTAAAGTTATTTTAAGGAAGTCTCACCTCTTATAATAGCATTCTTAAAACCAGTATAGAGGGAAAACCCAGTGGTAAATAGATGCTAATAGCGCACCTTGACCTCCATTTTCAATTTCATTAGATCGAAAATTTTTAACCATAGGTAATTAAAGATAGTCGAACATTATCAAATCATTACCAAGTTGTCTGGTTTTTCCATTTGTATGATTTGAATCAACAAATCTATACAATACGGTTAATCCATGAAATCTAACACAGGGGATATCTTTTTTTTGATTTTATATTTTTCTATAAATTCCTCGACTGTAGAAGATTGTTCTTCGGTAGTCTTTTTTTCAGTTAAAGAAAAATTTCAGGCTCAACACCTTTAAATTTCCATTTTTTTTTACTTCTTCAAATGTTTTAAAGATTAATTTTGATTTACTGGTCTTTATATGCAGAAAGTTCAAAAGAACAAAATTCGACAACATTTTTTCCATCTGTACGTAAAGCTACAATATCGATGA
>Ga0181604_10002285_pt1 | contig 16690 bp, 19 predicted proteins | sample 041ome_12_FD_148663 | JGI IMG/M metagenome (GOLD analysis project Ga0181604, IMG submission 148663) | Coastal salt marsh microbial communities from the Groves Creek Marsh, Skidaway Island, Georgia - 041410US metaG (spades assembly) | ecosystem: Environmental > Aquatic > Marine > Intertidal zone...
AGCCTCATGTATCCCGCAAGCAAAATAATATCCACGCTGCTCTTGAGCTTGTTCAGCATCTCTTGAGAACCTCTTGAAGGGTCAAATACTAAAACCGCTATGTTTTTGTCTTGAAATCGACTAATTACGCCTGCTTTTGGGTTGTTAGTAACTATCAATTCCACACGGGCGAGTTGGCTATCTTCAAAATACTCGTAAAGATTTTGAGCGTTACTTCCTGAGCCTGAGGCCAATACAGCTATTTTAAACATTGAAATTATTTGTTCTAAAGCCAAAGTTAAGCCTACATTCTACCTGCGCAGAATAACCAAAGTTTTATTTTCTTTGTGCTTGATTAATAAAATTAAATAATCATGTCTGACATTTCAGCAAAAGTAACAGCGATTATCGTTGACAAACTAGGAGTTGACGAAAACGAAGTAAACACTGAAGCAAGCTTCACAAACGACTTAGGTGCAGATTCACTTGACACCGTAGAATTAATTATGGAATTTGAAAAAGAATTCGACATTCAAATTCCAGACGATCAAGCAGAAAACATAGGTACTGTAGGTCAAGCTATTTCGTATATCGAAGAAGCAAAAGGATAAACTAAAGTCTTATTTATGAGCCTTAAACGCGTTGTTGTAACTGGTTTGGGGGCGCTTACCCCGCTGGGTAACTCTGCCGAAGAAACTTGGAAAAACCTACTTGCTGGCAAGTCAGGTGCAGGACCTATTACTAGGTTTGATGCTTCCTTGTTTAAAACACATTTTGCGTGCGAGGTTAAAGACTTTGAGCCCAATGACGTTCTCGACCGTAAGGAAGCTCGTCGTATGGATCGATTCACACAATTCGGGGTGGTAGTGGCTGATGAAGCCATTGCCGATTCCGGATTGGATTTAGAAAAAGAAAACCTTGATAGAATAGGGGTTGTTTGGGGTTCAGGAATTGGAGGTATAGACACTTTCTTTGAACAAGTAAAGGGTTTTGTAGACAACGACCTTAGTCCGCGTTTTAACCCATTCCTTATTCCAATGATGATTTCTGATATCACCCCTGGTAGAATATCAATGAAACACGGTCTTCGCGGACCAAATTACACAACTGTTAGTGCTTGTGCGTCTTCAACCAATGCGCTTATAGATGCTTTTAATCTCATACGCTTGAACAAAGCTGACATCATTGTTACAGGAGGCTCTGAAGCAGCCATAAACCCTGTGGGAATGGGCGGGTTTAATGCTATGAATGCATTATCTACAAGAAACGATGACCCTGCTACCGCTTCTCGTCCGTTTGATGCAGATCGAGACGGATTTGTCATGGGAGAAGGAGGAGCAGGAATTATTCTAGAAGAATACGAGCACGCTAAAGCGCGAGGAGCTAAAATTTATGCTGAAATGGTAGGCGGTGGATTGAGCGCAGATGCTCACCACTTGACAGCGCCGCACCCTGAAGGTTTAGGAGCGTGTAATGTAATGATCAATGCAATTGAGGATGCGGGAATGGCTCCTAATGAGGTTGATTACGTCAATGTACACGGAACCTCTACTCCGCTCGGTGATATAGCCGAAACAAAAGCTATAAAGCAGGTCTTCGGAGACCATGCGTATAACCTGAATATATCGTCAACAAAAAGCATGACGGGTCACCTACTAGGTGCCGCAGGCGCTGTTGAAGCAATGGCTGCAATCTTGTCTATTCACACGAATACAGTGCCGCCAACGATCAACCACTTTACAGATGACGAAAACCTCGATTCAAAACTCAACTTTACTTTCCATTCGGCTCAGGAAAGAGAAGTACGAGCAGCATTAAGCAACACCTTCGGTTTTGGGGGTCATAATGCCTCCGTACTTTTCAGAAAAGTCGATTAAATGGGTGACAAGAAATCCATGCTTTCTTTTGCGTCGCTAAAGCGCGCTTCATTCGATAAAAAAATCAAAGCTATCATTGGGTTTTGGCCCAAAGAGGCTTCCCTTTACAAACTAGCACTGAGGCACGCGAGCGCATATCCTTTTAGAAAAAAGAAGGGAGAGCGAAATAATGAACGGTTAGAGTTTTTAGGAGATGCCGTTATTGATTTGATTGTTGCGGACATTCTCTTCTATAGATACCCTAGTGAGGACGAAGGGTACTTAACAAAACTGAGAAGCAAAATTGTTTCAAGGAACAATCTTAACCGTGTAGCAGACGAGCTTGGAATACCCAATCTTGTGGTTGCCAATTTAAAAGGAAATCACAGCGAAAGCATTTATGGTGATGCTCTAGAAGCGTTAATTGGAGCAATGTATTTAGACCACGGAATGACAAGGGTAGAGCGTTTTATCGTTCAAAAAATTATTGACCCTTTTCTTTCTAATGACGACTTATTTGAAACAACCCTCAATTATAAAAGCGAAGTTATTGAGCACTTTCAAGCTCAAAAGGTTTCTTTTCGGTTTGAAGAGCTTGACAGACACGGAGAGCAACACAACAGCACGTTTACAATGGGGCTATATATAGGCAACACGCTTGTTGCAAAAGGAGAGGGGTCTTCTAAAAAGAAAGGTGAAGAAGCCGCTTCAAAGCTGTATTACGAGAAAGAGCTGTCCAATGGCTAGAGTTACCAAAATAAATGCACTTGCTAGCGAAAAAATGGATTTCAGCACGCTGGGGATTCGCAGTGAGCTTAAAGATTATGAATTAGCCTATTGGTTGAACTTGTATTTTGACCTTAAGCTCATAGCGCGCCCTGAACCTACCGATGTTCAAAGCGGTGGTGGCGTCTGGGAGTACAATGTATTTGACGGAGTTGACCACAAAGGCGAGGGACTTTGTATGGTGACCAACAACAGTAGCGGCACAAAAGATGATATAACCACAGATTTAAATTTGTTTGAAAGCACTCCTGAAAAACATCTTTTACCATCACTTAAACATTGGGACTACCTTTTAATGGCAGAAAATGCCGAATTTGCGTTCGATTTAGAATCAGCCCTAAAACGCAACCCTAAAATCACAACCGCCTCCTATTTTGAGGCTCACACACAACTGACACAACCCGAAACACATCTGCTGTATGAGATCAGAAACAATTAACAACACAAAAATAGTTGCAACCCTTGGACCCGCATCTTGGCATAAAGACGTCATGATAGAAATGATCAAGGCCGGTGTGAATGTTTTTCGTGTCAACTTTTCACACGGAGACCATGAAACACATAGAAATACTATTCGTCTGATTAAACAAATCAATAAAGAGCACAATTGTAAAGTAGCTGTGCTTGCAGACCTTCAGGGACCCAAGCTTAGAATTGGCGATGTGGAAAACGGTGCTGAAATTCATGAAGGCGATACGCTAACCTTTACCACAAAAAAAGTCAAAGGAACAGCACAATTGGTTTACATGAACTACAAAGACTTTCCCTCGGATGTCAAAGCAGGCGAAAAAATCCTACTTGATGATGGTAAGCTCATGTGTGAAGTGGTAGAAACAAACAAAAAAGACACGGTTATCACACGTGTTGTTCAAAGCGGCCCTCTGAAAAGCAAAAAGGGTGTAAACCTGCCCAATACAAAGGTTAGCCTCCCTTGTCTTACCCCAAAAGACTTAGCCGATGTTGTAGTCGCAATGGAGGAAGAAGTAGAGTGGATTGGCCTAAGCTTTGTTCGCGACGCACAAGATGTGCGAGAACTGCGAAACATTATGGAAGACTTTGGTAGTCACGCAAAAATCGTTTCAAAAATAGAAAAGCCAGAAGCGGTAGTTGATATAGACCAAATAATAGACGCAACAGACGCAATCATGGTTGCTAGAGGTGACCTTGGTGTTGAAATTCCATACTCCTCTGTTCCCATGGTTCAGAAAATGATTGTGGAGAAATGTCACGTTAAGGCAAAGCCCTGTATCATCGCAACACAGATGATGGAAAGCATGATTGAAAGCCAAAGCCCTAGCAGAGCGGAAGTAAATGATGTTGCGAACTCCGTCTGCGATGGAGCAGATGCGGTAATGCTATCCGGCGAAACATCGGTTGGAAAGTTTCCTGTTAAAGTGGTTGAAACAATGGCCAGCATCGTTGCACATGTGGAGTCCACTTTTGACGTAAAGCCAATTACAGAAAACCCTCCTTCTATAAGAAATGAACGTTTTATCACTAAGACAATTTGTTATAACGCCGCCAAAATAGCCGACCAAGTTGGGGCCGCTGCCATATTAACACTCACTTTTAGCGGTTATACTGCGCTTAAAATTGCAGGTCACCGCCCAAGAACCAAAATTGTTGTTTTTACAGCGAACTATCAGATTATGAATCAGATGTCTTTGGTCTGGGGTGTGGAAGCCTTTTATTACGACGGTATGGAAAGCACCGATCAGTCGTTTGATGATATTAAAACCATTCTCAAAGAAAACAAGGTTGTTGAAGAAAACGACCTAATTGTAAAAATAGCCTCTATGCCTATTGAAGAAAAAGGCTTCACAAACATGCTGAAAATTTCAGCCGTATAATCACCAAATAAAATTAGCTGTAAGAACGGCTCGTGGCCCTCTTCGCTCATTATATGAAGAACTTAGCAAACAACTGGAGTGTAGTAGACGAAAAGCTTGTTCGGTCCTTCCGTTTTTCAACTTTTTCTGCTGCTATCGCATTCGTAACTGAAGTCGGGCGAATTGCTGAAATAGAAAACCATCACCCTAATATACTTGTAGAATATACTACGGTCACATTGACCACCGTGACCCACGACAATGCAAATACAATAACCGACTTAGATCACAGATTGGCGTCTAAAATTGACGAAAGCTATATCCTTTAAATCTAAATTCCTGTTTTGAACTGTTCTAAGAACCGTTTGTCGTTTTCGGTAAATAACCTAATATCCGGAATTTGATAGCGGTTCATAGCGATTCGTTCTATTCCCATTCCAAAGGCGTATCCCGAATAAATTTCCGGGTCAATTCCACTCGCTTTAAGAACGTTTGGATCTACCATACCGCACCCCATAACTTCCAACCAGCCGGTTCCTTTGGTTATTTTATGATCTGTTTCTGTTTCTAGCCCCCACCAAACATCAACCTCAGCGCTAGGCTCAGTAAAAGGGAAATATGAAGGGCGCATTCTAATTTTCGCGTTTCCAAAAAACTCTTCTGCGAAATACATTAAAACCTGCTTGAGATCAGCAAAGCTCACGTCTTTATCTATATACAAACCTTCTATTTGGTGAAAAATACAATGGCTTCTGCTTGAGATAGCTTCGTTTCTAAAAACACGACCGGGGCTGATTGTCCTTATGGGCGGCGGCGTGTTTTCCATAGCGCGAACCTGAACAGAAGAAGTATGGGTTCGAAGTGCCCAGTCAGGATTTCTTTGCACAAAAAAAGTGTCCTGCATATCACGAGCGGGATGTTCTTCTGGGAAATTTAACGCAGTAAAGTTGTGCCAATCATCTTCTACTTCGGGCCCAACACTTACATTAAACCCTATTCTTTTAAAGATTTCTACTATCTCATCTTTTATGGCATTGATAGGGTGAATAGCCCCTATTTCAACGGGCTGTCCGGGACGAGTAATGTCGCCGTTTTCTTTAACAACAGGACCTTTGTCAAAAGACGCGATTGCCTCTTTATAAAGGGCTTCTGCAAGCTGCTTGAGGTCATTCAAAGCAGCACCAAACGCCTTCTTCTGATCAGCAGGAACCAATCGAAAATCCTTGAACAAGTCTTGTATGGCCCCCTTTTTGCTTAAAAACTGAAGTCTAAATTGTTCTGCTTCTTCTTTGCCTACAAGGGAAAAGGATTCTATTTGATTCCGAAGATTTTGAACACTTTCTAGCATAACTGCCTAGTCTAATACGATTTGTTTGTTGTAGATTTGGCAAAACTACTGAATTACAAGCATGAAACGCTTATTTCTTTTATTACTAGTTGCGCTTACCTTTTCTTCTTGTGAAGAAGAAGGCTCAGAATACTTTGTAAAGATACGCGTAACCAATGAGGACGGCGTACCCATCCAGAATGCTCAGGTAAGAATGTTTACACCTATTCCGGGCTCTACGTCCTGGTACAACTTCACAGACATAAGCGGAGAGATAGTTTTTCGCTCTGGCTTTGAGGCATATCATGATATTAAAGCTCGTAAAATGATTTATGAAGGTTGTAATTATGTTCGTTTGGTCAAAGGCGAAACCGTTGATGTAAATGTTGTACTTTACCCTATTGGTGATCCTAACGGTTGTGTAGAATAATGAAAAAGCTAATTTTCCTTTTTATTTTGAGCGTATCAATGCTCAGCAGTTGTAGAGTTGAAAACCCTACTTACTCTTTTAGAATAAAAGTAACCAATGCTGACGGTGTTGCTATTCAAAACGTAATAGTTGAAGCCTCTGTTGATGTCCCGGGATATAGAGAAGAGGCTTATATGATTGACACCACAGGATTAGACGGAGTTGTAGAGTTTGAATACGACTATGAAGCTGTTTTTAAAATATTAGGAACACGCGGAGGTAATCCGTTTACGCATATTGGCTGTGGTTTTATAAAACTTGAGCCTAACCAAACCGTAGAGTCTACTATTATTCTACTACCATACGACCCTGCAGATCCGGGTTGTTAAACGCTGTTAGCTTTCTTTAAACACGCTTGGCGCGTTTTAAATGTACTCTTTGTCTTTAAAGTAGTTAACAACTGCTTGTTTCATAAGTATGGACTGTTCACCGGCCCTTAGTGTCGGAAGGGGTTTTATAGCCTTAAAATGCGGCCACCCCTCATCATCTCGCTTTTCAAACTCATAGTAGCCATAGGGTTCTAAAACAGAGCAAATAGCCACATGAAGAACGTTGATTTTAACGTCTTTTTTCATTTTAATAAACCCCATTTGCAACTCTTGTGTGCCTATTAACAACAATACACCATCGAGATCAAGGTCTCCATCGCCAGGAAATTGTTTAGAAAGTTTTCCTAGAAGATTGTGCCAATCCGCTTTTAATTCTTCACTTCTCACTATTTTTCTTTTATGAAAGGATTCGATCTGGTTGTTTTAATATGTACATCCCTGCTCATAGCTAAAGGTATGTGGAAAGGTTTTATTAAAGAAATAGCTGGAATAATCGCTGTGTTGTTAGCTGTTGTGTTGTCTTTTTCTTTTCATGACAAGGCTGTTGTTCTTTTAAGTAACCGACTCCACTTTACCTATTTGTCCTCTGCTACCTACGTTGTGCTGTTTGTTGGTGTTTATTTACTAGTGAAACTAATAGGACGCCTTATTGACAACGTCTTAAAGAGTATCATGCTTGGTGGTGTAAACAGAATATTAGGGGGTCTTTTTGGGGGTCTCAAATCTGCTTTATGGTTTACCATAATTACCTATGCTTACACCATTGCTAAAACCAACGTTGGTTTCGATCATCCAATATGGATACAGGATTCAAAGTGTTTTCCCGTTTTAGTTGATTTTGCTGAAATTTTATCCAACTACCTAGCTTAAAGCAGCTACCCCAGGAAGTTCTTTGCCTTCCAAAAACTCAAGCATTGCTCCGCCTCCGGTTGATATGTAGCTTACCTTCTCTGTGAAACCAAACTTATTGATAGCAGCAACACTGTCTCCGCCGCCAATTAAGGAAAAAGCCCCGTTCTCTGTGCTATCTGCTATAGCTTGTGCTACCCTTTTTGTCCCTTCTGCATAATGCTCAAACTCAAATACACCCATGGGCCCGTTCCATATTATTGTTTTCGCTGTGGACAATACGCTCATTACCTTAGAAATACTTGCGGGTCCGTTGTCCAGTCCCATATAACCGTCTGGAATTTCTCCTATTGGACAAACGCCGGCCGGCGGGGAATCTTTAAACTCACTTGTTATTACGGTATCCTCGGGGATCATTAAGTTACAGCCGCATGTTTTTGCTTTAGAAATAAGCTCACGTGCTAGTTCTAGTTTATCATCCTCTACAAGGGACGTGCCTATGGATCCTCCCATTGCCTTTACAAAAGTAAAGCCCATGCCGCCGCCTATAACTACAGTTCCAACATTCTCAATCATATTGTTAATCACGCCTATTTTCGAACTCACTTTAGCTCCCCCTATAATTGCAACCGTTGTGTTTTGATCGCTGCCTAGGGCTTTAGAAATGCTTGCCACCTCGTTGTTCATTAGTGCCCCAAATCCCTTATTTGATTCTTCAAAAAAGTCTGCAATGATTGCAGTTGAAGCATGCGCTCTGTGCGCCGTACCAAAGGCGTCGTTTAAATAGATGTCCCCGAGTTTTGACAGCGAAGCCGCAAAAGATTGATCACCCGCTGTTTCTTCTTCGTAATAACGAAGGTTTTCTAAGAGAACTATTTCCCCAAAAGACGCCATAGAAATAGCCTCTTGCGCCTGATCACCAATACAATCTTTGGCAAAATGAACTTTTCTTCCTGTAAGAAAAGCTACTTCCTCCACCAATGAAGCAAGAGTGAGTTCCGCAACCCATTTTCCTTTTGGACGGCCCAAGTGGCTCATTAACACCGCCTTACCGCCTCCCTCAACTACTTTCATAATAGTTGGTAATGCTGCCTTTATTCTAGTATTGTCTGTGATTTTAAGTGTTTTGTCTTGTGGTACATTAAAGTCCACACGAATCAGCACGTTCTTTCCTGAAAAATCGAAGGTTTTCATCTATTTTTAAGCGTTGAGTTGGTCGGCTAATTTACACCAATTTCAATGTTGAAATTCAATGGTTGTTGCATATAAAAACATATTTCTTTTAGAGCAATTAAAGCACGCCTTTAAGGCCGGGAAGCTACATCACGCAAACTTGATTTCGAGTGGAATCGGAGGAGAGGGACTGCCCTTAGCAATTGAGCTATCAAAACTGCTGTTGTGTGATGAAGAAACTGGATGCGGAAGTTGTAGAGGGTGTGCTCGCGTGTCAAGGCTTGAACATCCCGATTTGAACTTAACGTTTCCCATAGTTTCTGGCGGTAGTTCAGGCACCTCAGATGATTATATAGCGGATTTTAGAAAACAGCTTGTTGAAAATCCATTTCTTGACCCCAGCACATGGCAACGCGAAATAGCTTCTAAAAACCAACAACTTCAAATACCTGTTAAGGAAATCCAGCGTCTCCACAAAAGCCTCTCGCTAACAGCTGCTGAGGGTAAGAACAGGGTATTGCTTCTGTGGATGCCTGAGTCCATAAAAACTGCCGCATCCAACAAACTTCTTAAGCTAATAGAGGAGCCCTTAGACAACACATACATCATACTTGTTTCTCATAACAAAAAAAGGCTTCTGCCCACAATTATCTCACGATGCGCACCATGGCATTGTAGGCCGTTAAATGAGGACGATTTTCTTTCTTATTTCCCCAATGAAACCCAAGAAACAAAAGCTATTCTGAGTATGCTGTTTGCCCCAAATCTTGGCGCAGCTATTGCCGCCAATAATGACTTAAGCGACAACCAAACGACAGTTTTTGCAAATTGGATGCGCACTTGCTATAAAGGTTCGCCAAAAGAAATTACAGCAGTCGTTAACGAACTCGCATCACTCCCAAAAGAAGGTTTAAAAACCCTTATTTCCAGTTCGTTACACCTTTTAGAAAGAGGTTTTTATCACAACGTTCAAGGAACGGATGCCTCAGCAACAGAGTTGGGTGTTATCAATCTAAAAAAGCTAAGCAGTGCTGTTGTTCCTTCGGGATCCTATTTGATTACCAAAGCTCTTGGTTCTTGTCTAAGAGATATAGAAAGAAACATACATGTAAAGACCTCTTTATCTGTTACGAGTTATCAATTAAACACAGCCTTTAAAGGGTTGTAATTAATTGTATTTTAGAACGTATATCTTGGAGCTTGTATTTGTGTTTTTTGCTTTTAAATTACTTAGGGCACCCACATAAGCCCCTTTAAACCAGTGTTTTAAGCTTCTTTTTTTAGTCTTGCTCTTATATTGCTCGGACAACAAAGAAATGTAATAACTATCCAGCTTCATGGGTATTACTTTTTCTAAAGAAAACCCGTGTTGGCCCATTAAAGTCTTAATACTGTTCTCTGTATAATGATGAACATGAATTGGAACATCCCACGCGGCCCAAAATTCGTTATAGTATTGCGCATCATAGCTCTCTGGGTTGGGCACAGCAACAATAAGGTGTCCTCCTTTTAACATTCGTTTTTTAAACTCAGACAATAATCCGTGAATATCGTAGACGTGCTCTAGAACATGCCACATTGTAATCACCTCAACACCTTCGTCAACTTCATTAATAGAAGAATAAACACTCCCAAATCGTTCTGCTGCCTTTCGAGCGTTTTCATTGATTTCTACACCAAGTGATTTTTTACCACTGGCGACTAGGGCTTCTAAAAATTGACCTGTTCCACATCCATAGTCCAAAACAGTGCCTTTTCCTGAAAACACCTGCTCCACATAAGAAATTTTTCTACGAAGATTTATACCTCGTAAAAACTGATAGGTACGGCCAAACAAGCCTTTGTTTTCATTAGTGTGACTTATATAATCAGGATTGTCATAATAGGGACCTATGCTGTCTTCCGTTATTCTTGGATTTGTATATAGATGACCGCATTTAACGCAATTTTGAATATCAAAACGCTCTTTACTCGTGGAATAATCTACCGTATTAACGGTTAACTCCGAATCTGTCTCCCCGCATACCGGGCAATTGTTTATACTTTCTATCATACTATGTTTCACGTGAAACTTAACGGCCCATATAGACTAATAACACATGAATGTCACTTTGGCTAATCCCGCTAATACGTCCAGCTTGAGCTATTGTAGCAGGCCTAATAGCGCTTAACTTATCTCTACCTTCAAAACTAAGCCCTTTCACCTTGTAATAGTCAAAGTTTTCTGGGATTTCTTTATCATCAAGACGTTTCATCTTAGCCACGTTTTCTTTTTCACGCGCTATATAACCTCCGTATTTTATCTCTATTTCAAGCTGCTCTAAAACATCGTTTTGCCACCAAGGTTCCTTAGAGTATTCTTTATGGAAGTCCATTATTGAAATGTTCGGCCTTGCTATTAGTTTTTTTGTTTTTGTCTTCTCTTTTGCAATACGCTCCGATTTTGCTTCCAAAACAGTGTTTACTTCCTTAAGCGAAAGGCTATTATCCAATGATTCCCTTCCTTTAATTATCAGGTTTTCTTTATAATCTAAAAGGTCTTTACGATCCTTTCCTGCCAACCCTATTTGGTATCCCAAAGAAGTTAAACGTAGATCTGCATTATCCTGTCTCAATAAAAGCCTGTATTCAGCTCTAGACGTAAACATTCTATATGGCTCTTCTGTGCCTTTTGTAATTAAATCGTCTATTAAAACCCCTATATAGGCGTCATTTCTGCCTAAAACGAAGGGTTGTTCTCCACGAACGGAAAGAACTGCGTTTACCCCGGCCATGAGACCCTGACAAGCAGCTTCCTCGTAACCGGTGGTTCCGTTTATTTGACCGGCAAAGTATAAACCTGCCACTAGTTTTGTTTCTAACGTAGATTTAAGTTGAGTGGGGGGGAAATAGTCATATTCTATTGCATAGCCTGGACGGAAAAACTTGGCTTGTTCAAACCCTTTCACTTTGTGAAGAGCTTCATACTGAATTTCCACAGGTAAGCTTGTAGAAAATCCATTTACATATACTTCTACCGTGTTCCATCCCTCTGGCTCAACAAATATTTGGTGTGAATTTTTCTCTGAAAAACGATCAATTTTGTCCTCTATAGATGGGCAATATCTAGGGCCGGTTCCTCTAATCGACCCATTAAATAGCGGAGACCTGTCAAACCCTTTTTTTAGTGTATCATGAACTTCTTGTGAGGTGTGTGTTATCCAACAACTCCGTTGATTTTTAAGTGCTGATTCTCCCATGAAGCTAAATTGACCAGGGTTTTCATCACCTTTTTGCTCCTCCATAGTTTTAAAATCAATGGTTCTTCCGTCTATTCGTGGCGGGGTGCCTGTTTTCATTCTACCAGCCTCAAAACCAAGAGCTATCAACTCCTCTGTAATACCCTTACTTGCTCTTTCTCCCGCTCTACCTCCGCCAAAGTTTTGATCTCCAACATGAATTAAACCATTCATAAAAGTACCGCTTGTAAGTACAACAGTTTGTGCCTCAAAAGTAAGCCCTAAAGCAGTTTTTACTCCGGAAACAGTTCCGTCAGAAACTAAAAGGCCTGTTACCATATCTTGAAACATATTCAAACCTTTTGTCTCTTCCAATAACTCTCTCCAATATTGAGCAAAAAGCATTCTATCACTTTGTACCCTTGGACTCCACATGGCAGGACCTTTACTTTTATTCAGCATTCTAAACTGAATCATGCTCTTATCAGTAATTACAGCAGAGCCTCCTCCTAGAGCATCTATTTCACGAACAATTTGACCTTTAGCAACACCGCCCATTGCAGGATTACAACTCATTTGACCTATCGTCTGCATGTTCATCGTCACAAGAAGAACATTAGCACCCATTTTAGCCGCACAATAACTAGCTTCACAACCAGCATGTCCGCCGCCTACTACAATTACATCGTACTTTTCATCAAGAACCATGATAAAGTTCCTTTAAAAATTGATCTTCTTTTAGTCTCATTTCCTCTTGCTCTTGCTCTGTCTTATCCTTAAACCCAAGCAGATGTAATACACCATGCGCTATAACTCTGTCGCGTTCTTGCTCAAAGGGTATGGTTTCTTTATTGGCGTTTTCAACAACCCTGTCTTCACTTATGAATAACTCACCGCTTATTTTTTTTCCACGAGAATAATCAAACGTGATAATGTCTGTATAATAATTATGGTTCAAAAATCGATTATTCATTTCTAGTAATTCATCATCATTAACCCAGTGAATGATAATATCACCAAACCTATAATCAGCGTAAAGCTTTTTGAACACAACTAAAAATTGATCACCTAATTTGAGCAAATCACTTCTTTTTTAATACCGGCAAAGGTAATATGCTTCTACTCGTATCTGAGGGTTTGTTTTTTATAACCACACCATTATCTGAGGACACATCATTAGCGGTTTTAGATTTTCTGCTTTCGCCTTCAGACTCCTTCTGTAACTCGGACTTTAACGACTCCCACAACCTTTTTTCAATTTCTTGAATTTGTTCAGGGCTATCGTCTTTATTAAATAACAACTCTTTTTTTAGCTCCTCTATCTTTTCTTTTGTTGGGTTTTTGCCTTCACCAGGTAGTTCACCTAATAACTCATCTATTTGTTTAAGGAGCTCTTTTGTTCCTTTTCCATTTTCCCCTGGTTTATCACCCTGTTTTCCTTCTTTTCGTTTGGTTCCTTTTTTACCCTTTTGTTTTCCTGGAGATTGACTTGTTTTCTTGGATTTGTTTTCGCCTTTTTTTCCTTTATTCGGTTTTCCTTTTGATCCAGGTTGTCCGTTTTTACATTCTTTTTTCGCTTTTGCTAGAGCGCTTTTTTCGCTTTCTAATATTTTATAAAGCACGGCGTTTAATTCATTTAAGGCGTTGAACATATACGCTGATTGAACCGCAACATCTTTAGAAGCTAATACACGTGATTCTAAATCTTTAATAGCCTTCTTTAGATTACCCTCTGCATTACCCAAGACCATACCCATCATTGGGTCAGTTATAATTAATTCACCTAAAGTGTCAGATATAGATTGCTCTATTTTTAAGAGTTGACGTTGGTTTCTATACTTACTGCCAGTGTATATTGATCTATTAATTTCTTGATATAAGCTTGAGTTCCATGAAGTTTTCAATAACCGTTTCAGCCTATTAATGTTGTCAATTTGAATATCTACCGCTTTCTCTGATAATAATTCTTTAAGCTTCTCAGCACTTTGTTCTGCTTGCTTTTTGCGGTCATCACCTTTCTTTTCTAATTTCTCAAGAGATTGTAACTCCTCTTTTAATTCTTCGTTTTGTGTTTCTTCTAATTCATTTATACTTTGATCAACCACAGAATCTAAACTTGCATTTTCTTCCTCTGTTACTTGTTCTAAAGCAGTAATTAGTTTTTGAATCTCCCATAATTCATCTAATGATTCTGTAAGTTTCTGTGATAAACTATCATTACTGAATTCATTTTTATTTAAATCGTTGTTCTCTATTTGCGTTTTCTCTTTTGTTTTTTCTAAATCCAATAATTTGTTTTTCCTCTGAAAATCTTTGTTTAAAACATTTTGCTCTTTAATCTCTTTAAAACTTGTTAAGACAGGTTTTGTATTCTTAGATATAGTGCTGTTTAACTCATTAAAAGAAGGTTGAGGTTTTTTAATGGTTTTGACCGTGATTTGGTTGATTTTGTCAAAAGCCTTTACAATTATTTCATCATCCGAATTCCAGTAGATAATAAACTGACTGTTTTTTTCAACCGGAACATTATTAATCATTATGTTTTTTACACCGAAATCATCATAAATAAATAAACTCACTGAATCTATTGTATTGTTCTGAACTTCTATTACCGGTGGAAGATCTTCTTTAATTTTTACAGGAATAGTAAAAACCTGGTTTTTAAAGACTAAATCAAAAGAGTTTATTTTTTCTTCTATTTTAAATTTTCTATTCGATAGTAATGTTTCACGTGGAACATTTATTTTTAATTGATTTGTTAAAACCCCCTTTAATACCAATTCAATTTTACTACCCAATAAAACATCTATAGTATCCTTTGTATTATATCTGTTCATTGAAGAATACACAGGTGGTTCTACTACAGCATACCATGAATTAAGAAGAACTGTAGAATCACATTTAATAAATAAATCCTTAATAAAACGACCTTGAAACATCCACTTTACAATAAAACTAGAAACTACTGCATTAGGAATCTCATTGATGTAAAACCCTTTGTCTTCAAAATTATTTATATCTAAAGTTGTATTGAAAGGAACTTTTATAGTGTCGGGAAGAATACTTAATTCTGAAGAAGGCCTTAGGTAACCTGTAAATATTTCTTTAGAGCTGTCTAACACCCTACCATTTACAAGTAGTGAGAGTATTAGTATTGAAATTAAACCTAAAGACCATTTCTTTAATGGCCAATTTGTCTTTATTAACCTCAATGAGGATTTCAAAATTATTTGACTTTCTCTCAAGGATACACGAGAAGACCATTTTCCTAGTTCTTGTTGTTTATTAAGATCTAAAGATTGTTGTAAACGCCCTTCATCATAACTTCGAACAACTTTAGCTAGATACTGATCTGATAATTTTTTTATAAAAAAATAGAATATTAAAAATTTTAAAGGAAGAAGAATTAATACTAGTGTAAAGAGTAAACCACATAGTAAAACAACTGATTGAATAAGTTTTAATGGAGGAAAAAATAAATAATTGACACCGGTAATTATTAATGTAGTAAATAAGAGTAATAAAAGAATTAAAACGCTATAATACAATGACTTACGTAAAAACAAACCTTTTGCAAATTTCAATATTTGTTCTTCTTTTATCATTGTTTTGTAGCTGTACTTCTCAAAAAATTTTATTACAAAATTCCACATTTATTATTGAAACAAAAGGAAATATTAAAAAGCCAGCTCTATTGTTTTTTAGTGATATTAATTTAAAATCCAACGACTCAATTATCAAAGAATTAAATAAAAGATATTTTGTTCTAACCGTTATAGATACTTCTATGGATGTTGTTTTAAAACAAAATTCAGATAATCAATTAACAAGAGCTTTAAATGGTATTTCAATCTACAATCAAATAAATAACCAATTACCACTAACAGGTATTGCCGCTTCTGGATTAGAATGTTTACATATTATTAATTGGGGGATTAATGTAAGACCATCAGAAATTCATCTTTACCCTTTATTTAATTCTAGTTTGAACGATTATTTAAGACAACAAATTTCCTTCAATCAAACTGCATTTAAACAATATTTAAATCCGATAAATGCTCTTGATTTATACACTTTAATAAATTCAGAAATTCCTAGTTCTGGATTGATTAATAATTATTCTTACCAGTATTTGAAAGAATTTAGAAACTTAACCCCTTCAATTCATTTAAAACCGTATTCAGGGCTGCTAGTTATAAATAAATTAGATTAATCACACGTGATTTTATTCACACGCCGTTCATGCCTTCCTCCTTCAAATTTATTTTCAAGAAAAGTCTTTAAAATATCTTTCGCTTCATTCGTTGTTACAAAACGAGCTGGAATAGCAATTATGTTAGCATCGTTATGTTGACGAGCTAAAGCTGCAATTTCCGGCTTCCAGCAAAGGGCACCTCTAATATTTTGGTGTTTATTCACTGTCATATTAATTCCATTCCCTGAACCACATATAACTATACCGAACAAACAAGTACCATTTGAAACTAATGAAGCTACTTTATGTCCATAATCTGGGTAATCTACACTATCAGTATTAAAAGGTCCTTGATCTAAAACTTGAGCACCTTGAATTTCTAATTGTTTGATTAACTCATTCTTTAATTCTACACCTGCATGATCAGTTCCGATAGCTATCTTCATCTCTTGTTTTTTATGTGTATTACCTATTAATAAGTGTTAATAAAACCATTAATATAAAACAACAACTTCCACTTGGAATTAAGCTTATAATTTCATAGTTAATTTTTTTATTTATTACTGATGAAAATAGTTAGTTAGTTCTACAAAACAATCTCACAGTTTACACACTGAATTATCATCACAAAAAATAAATTTTAATAAACAATAACCTATGAATAACTTTTCCAACACTAT
>Ga0181604_10002289_pt1 | contig 16680 bp, 11 predicted proteins | sample 041ome_12_FD_148663 | JGI IMG/M metagenome (GOLD analysis project Ga0181604, IMG submission 148663) | Coastal salt marsh microbial communities from the Groves Creek Marsh, Skidaway Island, Georgia - 041410US metaG (spades assembly) | ecosystem: Environmental > Aquatic > Marine > Intertidal zone...
TTATGCCTGAAGGTTTGCGTGCTTTAGAAGCGGTAGCGAAGAAGTTTGACCTTACGCTGCAGTTTGATCACTTTGATTTCTCATCCTGGGATTACTACGAGCGTCACGGCAAGATGCTGCCAGATGATTGGAAAGAGCAAATTGGTAATCACGATGCGATCTTCTTTGGCGCAGTTGGTTGGCCCGATAAAGTGCCTGACCATATTTCACTCTGGGGCTCTTTGCTTAAGTTTCGCCGTGAGTTCGATCAATATATCAATTTGCGTCCCGCGCGCTTGATGCCGGGTGTGCCTTCACCTTTGGCAAATCGTCAGCCGGGTGAGATCGATATGTGGATTGTGCGTGAAAACACTGAGGGTGAGTACTCATCGGTCGGTGGCAAGATGTATGAGGGCACTGAGCGCGAAATTGTTATGCAAGAGACGGTGATGAGTCGTCATGGTGTTGATCGTGTCTTACGTTACGCTTTTGAGTTAGCTAAAAAGACCAAACGTCAAAAGCTCACCTCGGCAACTAAATCAAATGGCATCTCAATTACCATGCCGTATTGGGATGAGCGCGTTGAAGCGATGGCCAAGGAGTATCCCGAGATCGAGGTGGATAAGTACCATATCGATATCCTGACAGCCCAGTTTGTAATGAATCCGGATCGTTTTGATGTGGTGGTCGCCTCTAATCTGTTTGGCGACATTCTTTCGGACCTTGCGCCAGCCTGTACTGGCACCATTGGTATTGCGCCATCGGCGAATATCAATCCGGATGGTACCTTCCCATCTTTATTTGAACCTGTGCATGGCTCAGCACCGGATATAGCGGGTAAGGGTATTGCTAACCCAATCGGTCAGGTATGGTCGGGTGCGATGATGCTGGATCATCTTGGTCACGCAGATGCTGCAGCTTGCATGCTTCAGGCAATTGAAAAGATCTTGGCTGATCCAGTAAGCCGTACTGCTGATTTGGGCGGTGAGGCAACTACTGCGCAATGTGGTCGCGCCATTGTTGAGGCGATCGACTAAGTCTCCGCTCGCCCTGATTTGCTACCATGAGATAAAGTTCTTGAGTTATTCAGATGGCTAAAACAGGTAACACCGGACTGGCACGCATCATTAAAGCGGCCGGCTATTCAAAGCAGGGTTTGCAAGCGGCTTGGGTAAATGAAGCGGCTTTTCGTCAAGAAGGCTTATTAGCCTTAGTCATGATTCCAGTAGCCTTTTGGGTGGCGGATAATTCGATTGAGTTGATTCTGTTGATCTCGGTTGTGTTATTGGTCCTGATTGTTGAATTACTTAATTCTGCTGTTGAGGCCGTTGTTGATCGCATTGGCGATGAGCATCACGAACTTTCAGGACGCGCTAAGGATATTGGTTCGGCGGCTGTTTTTATATCGCTTGTACTCACGTTGGTTGTCTGGACGATTATTGTTTTGTCATAAAACGGTAAAACAAACCTTTTAACCTAGGTGTATTTGGGCAAGCTATGACTATTCGCGTTGGTATTAATGGATTTGGTCGTATGGGGCGTTTAGTTCTTCGTGCGGGCTGGAATAACGACACCTATCAAATTGTACGAATTAATGAGGTATCAACGGATGCCATAGGTTCTGCGCATTTGCTCAAATTCGATTCAGTGCACGGTATTTGGGATCATTTAGTATCTGCATCTGGAGATACCATTGATGTAGAAGGTCACCTAATTACACACACGTCTCATAAAGAAATTCACGAGACGGACTGGTCTGATTGCGACATCGTTATAGAGGCAACCGGTAAACACCATAAAAAGCCCGAGACACTTCAGCATTATTTTGAGCAAGGTGTTAAGAAGGTTATCGTCGCTGCACCAACAGAAGGTGCGCTAAATATCGTCTACGGTGTTAACCATCATCTTTATTCACCTGCTGAGCATCACCTTGTCACGGCAGCATCCTGCACAACGAACTGTTTGGCTCCGGTGGTAAAGGTAATGCACGAAAAAGTGGGTATTAAGCATGGCAGCATGACTACTATCCATAACATCACCAATACACAGACCATTATCGACAAAGGCCATAAGGATCTTCGTCGTGCGCGCTCATGCGGCACCTCATTGATACCAACGACGACTGGCTCTGCAAAGGCAATCACTAAAATTTTCCCCGAGCTTGAGGGAAAGCTAAATGGCCATGCAGTTCGAGTGCCGCTCACCAATGCTTCACTGACAGACTTTGTGTTTGAAGCGGAGCGTCCGGTAACTGTTGAAGAGCTAAATGCGCTGTTTAAACAAGCGGCAGAAGGAGATCTAGCGGGTATCTTGGGGTACGAAGAGCGACCTTTAGTTTCGATTGATTATCTGAACGATCCGAGATCATCGATTGTCGATGCTTTGTCGACTATGGTGATAAACGATACTCAAGTAAAGATCTATGCCTGGTATGACAATGAGTGGGGCTATGTGAATCGGATGATGAACATCACCGATATGGTAGCTCGCTCAATAAGCTAATTAATGCGCATAAAAAAGCCGCCTTTCGGCGGCTTTTTTGATTAAGGCATCATAAAGCCTCGTAACGTGAAGTAGAGGAAGGCAGCCATCGTGCCAGAGGCTGGTACGGTAATCAGCCAAGCTGCGATGATCTTCTTAAACGCTGAACGTTTAACCAACTCATTCTTATAAACCTTCTTCAAACTCTTACGTTCTTTCTTAGAAAGCTCTGCATCGTCTTTCTTCGCTTTCATCTCTTTCAGCATGATGCCTTTTTGAATGACAGATGCTTTGGTGAAGCGCTCTAGGAATGCATTGACTTCAGCCTCATCTTCACCTTGATGGTGCTCACGGATTTCATCCAGCATCTTCTGGTAGCTACGCTTGAGGTATTCACGCAGAAAGCCAACGCCAAATACAGCACCAACTGCAATGTGAGTTGATGACACGGGTAGGCCAAGCTGGCTTGCAATAATCACGGTGATCGCCGCTGCCATCGCAATTGAGAAGGCCCGCATTTGATCCAGTTCAGTGATTTCACTACCAACAGTTTTGATCAGTTTAGGACCATATAAAGCAAGACCGATCGCAATACCAACAGCGCCAACCAGCATTACCCAAAGTGGGATGGCTGCTTTACTGTGGTAGCCGCCATGTAACAAAGCATCATTGATCGCAGCGAGTGGGCCAACGGCATTGGCAACATCGTTTGCACCGTGAGCAAAGCTTAATAGCGCTGCTGCGAAGATCAGAGGCGCAGTGAACAATGCATTAACGCCAGCTTTCGAACTTTCAAGTCCTTCGCCTTGTTGTGCAATCTTTACGCGGGTAAAGAAGTAAACAAGTACGGCAATACCAAAACCAATCAGCGCTGCTGTGGTGAAATCAAGCTTAATCAGCTTCTTCACACCCTTGAGTGCCAAATATGTAGAAAACGCCCATGCCATCAAAGCGAGCAGAACAGGCACAACTTTGAGCGCAGCGGCTCGCATATCGTCTTTATAGGTAATTGAGCGTTTGATAACGATCAAGAAGGTTGCCGCAATAATGCCACCTAAGACAGGTGAGATGACCCAGCTCGCTGCGATAGCACCCATGGTGCCCCAGTTAGCGATACCCATACCGCCAGCCGCAATACCTGCACCTAAAACGCCACCGACAATAGAGTGGGTTGTTGAAACAGGTGCGCCAAGCGCGGTGGCAATGTTTAGCCAAATCGCACCGGCTAGAAGGGCGGCCATCATTAACCAGATGAAGGCATTCGGGTCGCCGATCACGGATGGATCAATGATGCCTTTCTTAATGGTGCTAACCACATCACCACCAGCAATGATCGCGCCAGAGGCTTCGAAGATGGCAGCAATGATAATGGCGGTTGTTAATGTCATGGCGCGCGAGCCCACCGCGGGGCCTACGTTATTGGCCACATCATTAGCGCCAATGTTCATTGCCATATAGCCACCGATCATTGCGGCGGCAACCAGCATGTAATGTTGGTTAATGGTGTCTAGGGTAATGCTGGCAAACAGCATGATCGCCACAATGAAAAGTGTCGCAATGCCGAGACGAACGACTTCGTTTGAGCTAAAGCGTGCTGCATCTTCAATTTGATTGATGTTCTTTAAATCCATGTCTAAAGGGGTCTTAAGTTACTAAATATTGTTGGCAGTCTACACGTCTGAATAAGAATTTCAGTACCAATTAGATACAAAACGGAGAGGTACCTAGAAGGCTAAAAAAGTCGCTTTAAAACATATACTTAGTATTTAGTATTAGCTGATAGACAAGGTAAAATTGAGCTTTTCCCAAGCCAAAATTTCTGAATTCAATTCCGCTTCATTAAGAGGATGTTCGCTAAGCCAGTTTTCAGGGAACGTCAGGCTGATATTTTCCTTATCGATTTTTGCGATATCAACCTCGATTTTCGTATCGGGTGTTCGACTACGATGAAGAATAATGGCTAAGCGCAGTAGCAGGATCAGCTTCTTAGTTGAGTCGCGGTGATATTTAGGCAGTTCTTTGATCGCGGTTGAGCTGATTTTGCGACGTTGAAAACGAACGATTGTTGAAAGCTGTTGTTTCTGTTGGTTGGTGAAGCCTGTGAGATCCGCATTCGACAGAATGTAAGCACTGTGTTTGTGGAAGCTGTTGTGCGAAAGGCTCAAACCAATTTCGTGCGTAGCAGCAGCCCAACGCAACAACTTGGCATCTTGACGCTCGTCGAGTTTCCAGTCACTGGCGATTTGTGAGAACAGACGCATCGCCAAATTGGTCACTTGCTTTGCATGAGCAACATCAACTGCAAAACGTTGCTGTAGTGATTCAATCGTGGTTTCACGAACATCGGTGCGGCTTATTTCACCAATTAGCTCATATAAAAGACCTTCGCGGAGAGCAAAGCTAGAGACGTGAAGTTCTTCAATACCCAAGCTATTAAATACAGCACTCAATACAGCAACACCTCCAACAAACACGGGTCTACGCTCATCTGATAGACCTTCAAGGTCGAGAGCATCAATACTGCCGATTTTTATCATGCGCTTGCGAAGCTTTTTAAGGCAGCTAGCACTTATGACTTCTCCCTCGCAGCCCATGGCATTCATGACTTTCAAGATCGCTTTGATGGTGCCGGAGCTACCAATCGCCATATCCCAGTTACCTGGCTGATAGCTTTCACGCACAGCACGTATCTCTAATGCGCCACGCAAAATGGCTGAGTTCATGCGTTGCTCGGTAATCTCACCTGAGCCAAAGAAGGTTTGTGTCATGGTGACGCAACCCATGTTGAGGCTGTCACGCTGTCCGGCAGTCTTATTTTTACCCAAGATGACTTCGGTGCTACCGCCACCGATATCAACGACAAGACGTCGTTTTTCTTCGGAAGCAAGACCATGGGCAACGCCGAGATAAACTAAGCGCGCTTCTTCTGAGCCAGAAATCACATCGATTTCGTAGCCAAGTGCTTCAGTCGCACGGGTAAAAAATTTGTGATCAGGAGGAATTTGTCTGAGCGTATTAGTGCCGACAACACGAACCTGGTGCGCGGGGATGCCAGCTAAGCGCTGACCAAAACGCGCTAAGCATTCAATCGCGCGATCTTGTACATGCGACAAAAGATCTTTTTTGACTAAGCCTTCGCTCAAGCGAACAGCTTCTCGCATGCGATCAACAACAACAAGCTGACCATTCTCTTGTCTACCGATAATCATGTGGAAACTATTGGATCCAAGGTCAATTGAGGCAAACGTTAAGTCCTCAATCGTTTCAAGCAGGGCGTTGTTATCAGTCATAAAAGGTTTTGAAAATATTTTGCGTGATCCTAATCGCAAAAATTGGTTGGGTATACCTATTAATGACAAAAAAGTTACACAATCGTAATTAATGTAGTGGGGAGATACTGAAGCTAATAAAATAATGCTAGTATGGTCAATAACACATTGTTATCCAATAACTTTTCCAGAGCCCTATAAATGCCCATTGAGTTAGATTCGCACGAATTTTTCTTGAACCGAGAGCTGACTTGGCTGTCGTTTAACTCACGTGTGCTCCATGAGGCTGCTGATGAGCGAAATCCGCTTTTAGAGCGTTTAAAGTTCTTGGCGATCGTAAGTTCAAACCTCGATGAGTTTTTCATGAAACGCATCGGTAGCCTTAAGCGTAAGGTGGCTGCTGGGATTCAAGATAAATCAGCGGACGGTTTAACTGCGCAGCAACAAATTGATGCTTGTTATAACGCTATTCGCGAACAAGAGTTGCGACAACGTGAGCTATTAAAGGTTCTGCGTGAACAGTTGGCGATACACAATATTAAGATCGTTTCGTATGACGATGTTACGACAGATCAAGGTATTTGGTTGCGTGAGTATTTCTACAGCGAAGTTTTTCCGCTGATTACACCGCAGTCATTTGATCCGAGTCATCCGTTCCCTTTTATTTCTAATTACTCTCTTAATTTGCTGGTTAAAGTGAAGAAGCAGGGTGAGTCGGCTGGAGATTCGATTGCCTATACACGCATTAAGATGCCCCTAGGTGAGGGTTTGCCGCGTTTTGTTCAAATACCTGATACCTACCATTTTCTACCGTTAGAAGAATTGGTAAAAAAGCATCTTTATATGTTGTTGCCGCAAGTAGATGTTGAACATGCTGCTTTATTTCGAGTTACTCGTAATATTCAAGCGGGTCGCGGTTCTGAAGAAACCGATGATCTCTTAGCAATGATTCAAAGTGAGCTGCGAGATCGTCATTTCGCGTCGATCGTGCGAGTTCAGGTTCAAGATGAAATTGATAGCACAGCACGTGGCATGTTGGCAGCTGAGCTTGGCCTAGATGAGCAATCTGATGTGTTTAGCACGGGCTCGAGCTTGATGGCATTGCGCGATCTTTTTGAGATTGCCGGTATAGATCGACCTGAGCTGCAAGAGAAGCCTTTCAAGCCGCTCGATCCACCACAGTTTTCGCAAGCGACGAATATCTTTCATGCGATCCGTAATGATGGTCCTTTCATGGTTCATCATCCTTATGATTCCTTCAAAACCTCGGTTGAGCGTTTCTTAAAAGAAGCAGCGCATGATCCGAAGGTGAAAGCAATCAAGATGACCTTGTATCGCACCTCAAGTGACACCAAGGTCGTTGATTACCTGATTCAAGCGGCACAAAACCGTAAACAGGTTGCTGTGGTAGTGGAGTTAAAGGCAAGTTTTGATGAAGCGGCCAATATTCGTTGGGCAACGCGCTTAGAAGAAGCAGGCGTGCACGTTACATACGGTGTTATTGGTCTTAAAACGCACTCTAAGATCACTTTGGTGGTTCGAAAAGATTACAACGGCCTGCAGCGCTATCTACACATTGGAACCGGTAACTACCATGCGGGTACGGCGCGTTTGTATACCGACTTGGGTATTCTGACCAATGACAAACAAATGGGCATTGATGCCACAGAGTTGTTCAATTACCTAACAACCGGCTTTACGCCAGATCGTTTCTATCGCGAGTTATTACCGGCGCCTAAGGTGCTAAAGTCTGCCTTGCTGGCACGTATCGAGCGAGAGATAAAGCATCACACAACAGAATCGCCAGGTTTGATTCAGTTTAAAGTGAATGCGCTTGAAGATGCCGACATCACAAAAGCGCTTTATCGAGCTTGTCAGGTGGGCGTGCAAGTCAATTTGATTGTGCGAGATAGCTGTCGTTTCTTGCCGGGTATTCCGGGTGTTTCTGAAAACGCCACAGTGATTAGTATTGTCGGTCGCTTCCTTGAGCATGCGCGTATCTATTACTTTAAGAATAACGGTGATGAGGAATACCTCATCGGGTCTGCCGATGCGATGCAGCGTAATCTTGAAAGCCGTGTTGAGGTGGTTGCGCCGGTTAAAGCGCCAAAGCTACGTGAGGAGCTACGCTTTATTCTTGACACACAGTTAAACGATTATCGCCAAGCGTGGGATATGCGCGTGGATGGTACCTATGTGCAACGTCAACCTAGAAACAAAGACGAAGAGATTGGCTGTCATCAGCGCATGATAGATCGCTATACCGAGCGCAATAAAAAAGCCAAACGTTTCCAAACGGGTAAAACGCTTAAAAAGGTTGGCTCTGTCAAAGAGTAATTACGCCTTGTGATTTGATATTTTGAGATAGACCGCAGGCACTACAAACAGCGTGAATAGAGTGCCAATACCTAAGCCGGTGATGATCACTAAGCCAATGCCATAACGACTTTCTGAGAAGGGCCCAGTTGCCCATAGCAGCGGCACCATTGCAACGAGCATTGAAACGGTGGTCATTAGGATGGGGCGCAGACGTACCTTCGCTGCTTCTTCAATCGCCTCTCGTTTGTGCATGCCTTTTGTTGCGATCAGTTGGTTAGCAAACTCCACAACTAAGATGCCATTCTTAGCGATAAGGCCAATCAGTGTGATCAAGCCCACTTGGGTGAAGATGTTGATGCTGGCAAAACCGGTGGTGATAAATATCATCGCACCTGCAATCGACATGGGTACTGATACAAGAATGATCAAGGGGTCACGCCAGCTCTCAAATTGCGCAGCCAAGACTAAATAGATGATGACCAAAGATAAGAAAAAGGTGGTCACCAGTGCGCTACCTTGCTGCATGAATTGGCGAGATTGGCCATCAAAGTCCCAGCGTACGTTATCAGGGAGTACTTCGCTGCCAAGTTGATCTAGATAAGCTAAGGCATCACCCATGCTGAGTGTTGGGAACATAATGCCCTCAAGCGTCAGACTGTTCATTTGATTGAACTGGGTGCGCTTACTTGGGTTGATGGTCTGTTTAAAGCTAATCAACGTAGACAGTGGAACAAGCTGACCACTGCTCGATCGAACGGTGTAGCGACCAATTGATTCAGGATCGTTAAGGAATTCGCGATCGGCTTGTGGAATAACTTTGTAGCTGCGTCCATCAATCGTAAAGCGATTGGCATAGTTTTCACCCATCAGACCTGAAAGTGCATCACCAATGTCTTTCATCGAAACGCCCATGGTGGCCGCCAGATCACGATTGATCTCAATATTCGTGTTGGGGCGAGTGAAATCGAGGCTTTTACGTAAGAAGATGAAATTGCCACTTTTCATGGCTTTACCAATCATCTGTCCGGCAAGTGAGTCGAGTGTCTTGAGGTCGGCATCCGAGGTTAAGACGAACTGAATCGGCAGTCCGCGTGCGCTACCCGGTAATGTGGGGCGAGGGAACACGGCAGTTTGGAAACCGGCTATTTTGGCAAGCTTTCCCTGGATCTCTGGTTGAACTTCGGATTGACTGCGCTTTCGTTCATTCGGCTTACCCATCTTAAAGCCACCAAAGGTCACGCTAGGATCACCACGGAAGCCAATCAAGATAAAGCTTTTATCGTACTCAGGTACCGATTCAAATTTAGCCAGAATATCTTTTACGTATAGCTCGTTATATTCACGCGTAGCAGTTTGTGGCGCTTTCGCTTGGAAAAACAAAATACTTTGGTCTTCAGTCGGTGCAAGTTCCTGCTTACTGGTGATGAACATCGCATAGATGCTGAGCAGGATGACTAAGCCAAAGGTCAAAATGACTGCAGGGGTATCGAGAAGGCTATGTAATAAGCGTTGGTAGCTATCAGAAAGTCGATCAAAGAAATGCTCAACGGCAGTTTCAAATCGACCTTTATTGCCACTTGGTTTAAGCACATAGGCGCTGACCATGGGTGAGAGCGTTAATGCAACTACGCCCGAGATAAGAACGGCGCCCGCAAGCGAGAAAGCGAATTCGGTAAAGAGGGTGCCGACTAAGCCGCCCATAAATCCAATCGGCGCATAAACTGCAACAAGTGTGGTTGTCATCGCGATAATAGGGAGTCCCAACTCGCGAGCGCCAAGGATGGCTGCATCCAGTTTCGATTTCCCTTCTTCAATATGACGGTGCACGTTTTCAACAACCACGATGGCATCATCTACCACTAAGCCAATGGCAAGCACCATTGCAAGTAGGGTCAATAGGTTGATCGAGAAGCCCATGGAGAGCATTAAGAAAGCGCCACCGATAAGTGATAGCGGTACCGCGAGTGCGGGGATTAATGCTGCTCTAAAGGTGCCTAAGGTTAGGAAGATAACAATCAAAACGATGATCACAGCCTCGGCAATCGTGCCAAAGACTTCATCAATTGAGTCTTGAATGAAGACGCTCGCATCATAAGGCAGCGCGTAGGACAGTCCTTCAGGGAACTGTTTTTCTAATTCTGGTAGTAAACCGTGAACACGTTTGGCGACATCAAGTGGGTTTTCTCCTGGCGCAGGTTCGATGCCGATAAAGATCGAAGGAATGCCACGATAAAGCGTCATGCTGTCGTAGTCTTCTGTGCCTAACTCAATCCGCGTAACATCAGATAAACGTACAAGACGGTCACCTTGATTAACAACAACCAGATTTTTGAAATCGTTGATGTCATTAATGGTGGTGTCGGCGCTCACATCGATGCGGACGTTATCACCCTTCAAATTGCCTGGAGACGACAGCACATTATTGCGACGTAAAGCCGCCACCACTTCATTGGTTGAGATGTTGTGCGCTTGCATCTGTTCGGGATTCAGCCAGATGCGCGCGGCGTAATATTTGTTACCAATTGGGCGTGCTTTGGCGATACCTTTGAGTGCTTGTAGTTGCGGCTGAGCAACACGAACTAAAAAGTCAGTGATTTGGGGTAGGGACATGCTTTTACTGTGGAAAGCGATGTACATCAAAGAAGTGGGGTCGCCAACTTTAGCTTCTATGATCGGATCTTCAGCCTCAGAGGGTAGTTCGCGTTTTTTACTTGATACCTTGGCTTGGATATCCGCGAGTGCAGCATTGGCATCGATACCTAATCGCATTTGCGCTTCTATGGTTGATTTGCCGGTAACGCTCGTCGATAGAATAAAGTCGATGCCTTCCGCTTCAGCGACCGCTTGCTGCAAAGGCTGGGTGATAAAACCTTGAATAAGTTCGCTGCTGGCGCCTGGGTATACCGTAGAGACTGTAACGGTCGTATTAGTAAGCTTGGGAAATTGGCGTGTCTCTAAAGCAAAGATGGAGCGAATGCCAACTACTAAGATGAGCAAGCTGATCACACTAGAGAGAACAGGTCGACGAATAAAGATGTCGGTAAAGCGCATGATGCTTACTTCTTAGTCGCAGGTTTTAACGTGTTATCAATGGTTACTGCCATACCTTGACGAAGCTTGACATGACCTGTCAGAACAACTTGTTCATCTGCTTTTAGGCCATCTTTAATGATGATTTTATCGCCAATGATCTCCCCAGTTGTTACCGCTTTCTGAGTCACGCTTAGCTTGTCGTCCTTTTTAGTGATTAAAAAAACTGAGTCACCATAGGGTGCATAAGAGATGGCTAAGCGAGGGAGGGTAAGTACATTTGAAGGTGTGCCTTGCGCAATACTGAGTTGAGCAGACATGCCTGTCTTTAATGCGCCATTCGGATTGTCAAAAGACGCGCGTACGCGCATTAATCGTGTAGCTGAATCTAATGCGCTATCAATTGCATCTATCTTGCCGGTGTATTCCTTCCCGAGGCTGGTTGCACTAACACTAGTGCCTTGAGAAAGAAGTTGTGCGTCCGCTGCATTCACATTGAAATCAAGATAGATGGGATTGCTATCTTGAAGTTGGACGATTTCAGTACCAACGGGGAGATATTGGCCAACGCTGACGTTACGAATACCAGCTTTGCCTGAGAACGGCGCACTGATGGCTTTTTGCGCTAATCGAACTTGTTGTGAAGTGATCTGTGCATTGGCACTAGCAAGCTTGGCTTCGGCTATATCAATCTGAGCTTGTGAAACAACTTGTGACTGACGTAATTTTGAGAATCGATCAAAATCGAGCTTTGCAAGTTTTTGTGCTGCGTTTAGTTCTACAAGCTTTGCTTGGTCTTCAGAGTCATCAAGCTGAATGAGAATATCGCCTTTCTTTACCGAGCTGCCCGACGTAAAGGTAATGCTCTTGACCGTTCCTGGCAGTTCATTGCGGATAACGACATTCTGATTGGCATAAAAAGTGCCAACTGTTTTTAGTGTAGGTTGCCATGATTGAAGTATTGCTTGTGTGCTCGTAACAACAGCGGGAGGTGGTGCTTTCTTAGCCGCGCTCATGCTTTTAATTTGTTGTGATTTTACAAATGCGATGCCGCCAAATAGAACCACTAAGGCTATGGCAAGTATGGCAAAACGTTTCAGCATGGCGGCCCCCGGTACACATCGCAATAAGCTAAAAAACATAGCTAGAGTACTGGCTTTGAAGGTCAAGGAATAGGGGGTCGAGCATAAAAAAGCCCGCTTCAAGCGGGCATTTTGGGGGCACTTAAAGTGTTACCAGCCGAGTCGGAATTGGCCGTCTTTGGAGTCTATCTTCAGGCCATCGTTTTTATCCTTCATGTCACTGGAGTGGTCCATGCTGTGCTGAGCCATGAGGTTTTTCACAGGGACGTTCAAGAATTGCGTGTCACCATTATTGAACCGAAGGTCGACCTTGATGTGCATGCCTTCACGGAGAGGTTGTTTAAGGCCAAATAGCATGACGTGTAGTCCGCCTGGTTTTAATTCAGTAGATCCATGGCCTGCGATATCGATCGCATCAACTTGACGCATACGCATCACGCCCATGTGGTGTTCGTGATTATGCAGTTCGACAACATCCGCTGCTGAGCTACTTGCGCTAACTAATTTGATCGCCTCTGCGCCATCGTTATGAATCGTCATGAAGGCGGCGCTGTTGATCGCGCCGGGCGGGGTAGCTCTGGCGTAAGCATTCTCAACAAGAACATCTGCGTATGAAGAAAAGGACAGGATGGCGAATGCCAAAAGAGATAACAGGCGCATTTAGTACTCCAAGCGTGTGTTTCAATGTGGAATATATCACGGACTTAATTGTCCTGGATGAGCCTAATTCGACCCAAGTTAAACTATACTTTTTAATAAATTTTTCAATAAGTTATAGAATAATCATTATATTTTTAATAGAAAATTGTCGACAGTTTTTAAAGCTAAAGTAATTTCTCAAATTAACCACTAAATAATTGATATTAAACAATTTACTATGTATTTATCATTAACCGACATATTGCTTACTGCGACAGTCATGGACTTGAATGAATGTCTAATCAGAAACGTACATATCCATTCATTTTAATTTTCTCGCTAATGCCGATTCATTGTTATGCGGAAAAAGTGTTGATAGGCGACTTCTCAATTGATCGATATGAAGTCACGGTTGGTTCATTTATGGAATATGCCAAAAGAAAAGGCATAAAAACTCAAGCTGAAATCCAAGGTGGTGGTTTTGAATGGGGATTTGGCTGGGAGCGACGTAAAGGTTGGAGCTATAAGGCGCCCCAGGGTGCTAATGCTAGTGTTGATGAGCCCGCTGTTCATATTACATGGTCAGAAGCCAATGAATTCTGTTTGGACAAAGGTGGCAGGCTTCCAAATCAAAAGGAATGGTCCTTAGCTGCGTATACTGAACTGAGAGATATCCCAACTGATGGCTTTGAGACCGGAAGAACATATCCGTATCCGGTTGGTGATTCACCTTTAGGCATGAATAACAACCAATCAAATCATTTATCTGTTGGCTCCACAAAAAAAGGCGTTAACGGTTTGTACGACATGGGTGCAAATGTTTGGGAGTGGTTGTCTGATCGGAAAGATCATGACGCATTAACAGCAGGTGGAAGTTGGTGGTATGGACCGCATAAGACCCGATTAGAAGGTATGCAATATAAACCAGCGTCTTTTTATGCTGTTTATATTGGGTTTCGATGTGTCTATTGAGGACCTTGTGATTATATATTATTGCGCATAATACATATTATGTTAAATAATATATCTAGCTATCCTGAGTAGTATTTAATAAGTAACCCTCTTATCTCAAATGCCTTTAACGTTGAGATAGCGCTCGTATCTCAAGACGACGCATAAATTCCCCAAGGACCTCTCGGTAAAGTTGGTCTTGAAGGTACTTATCTTCCACGCCTGAATCCAAATTAGGATTGTCGTTAACTTCAATGATCACAGGACCCTTAGTGGTTTGTTTCATATCAACACCGTACAAGCCATCGCCAATAAGGTTTGCGGCCGCTAATGCTGTTGCCACAACATCTGGCGGCGCCTGTTCAACTGGCATGGTTGTGAATCCGCCTTCGATGATTTTCCCATCAGCCTTATGCTCAACGATCTTCCAATTCTTTTTCGACATAAAGTACTGACATGCAAACAATGGCCGTCCATTGAGGATGCCAATACGCCAGTCGTATTCTGTGTAAAGAAACTCTTGTGCCAGGATGAGTTCCGACTGCTCAAAGAGCATCTCAGCAATCGATTCCAGCTCTTCCCTATTGTTAGCTTTTTCAACACCACGTGAAAATGACCCATCTGGAATCTTCAAAACCATTGGGTAGCCAATCATTTTTTCAGCTGAACTCAGATCTTGTGGACCAGCTATAACGGTTTTAGGTGTTGGAAGATGATTAATATTCAACAATTCGGCTAAGAAAACTTTATTCGTGCAGCGCAGGATTGATTGAGGATCATCAATGACGACAAGTCCTTCGGATTCAGCTTTTTTAGCAAAACGGTAGGTGTAATGATTCAAACCCGTAGTTTCACGAATAAATAAGGCGTCAAATTCACTGATCCTTTGGTAGTCCTTTTTCTCGATACGCTCAACATAAAGACCCATGCTTTTACCAATGCGCTCAAATTTTTTTATAGCGCCTTCATCGGACGGCGCGAGTTTCTCCTCTGGATTAACGAGTATCGCTAGATCAAAACGTGCGGGCGCTTTCGTTCGCTTTTTTCGGTTACGTTGAGTTGTAAAGCGCGTTAAGCGCTCTATAAAGAATTCTTCTTCTTCTTTTGGCAGTTTCGCTAGCGACATAAGACGTACGTCATCTAGTGACCATTCTTTAGCGCCACGACGCTTAAAGATAATTTTCAGCATTGGCGAAGGGAATTCATCAAATGCGAGTCGCGCGATCTCATTTAGTTCTGAATAGACCGAGCCACCAAAATATACATTCAATTCAAATCGGGTTTGGCCTTCAATCTTCAATGCCTCTGCATCTAGCAGCTTTTTAATTCGGGCACTTTCAAGTAGCTCACTGCGCAATCGAATCAATCCTTTGCGTGATACATCTAGCTGTGTACGAACAGACGGGATATTTTTATGACCACGTGCTTCAGCAAGTAAGGATGCGTAGTAACCAATGCTCAGGTATTTTGAGCTGCGACATAAATTAATTACTTGGCTGTTTTTCTTGGCGCTATGTGCATTAGGACCCGTTAAGTAGTCATCCACATGTATAGCTTTAAAGCCATGCTTATTTAACCAGTCGATGTCTTTTTTCTCTTCAGCAAGAAAAATCCAGTTACTCATTTTGGTGTCTCAAAAATTACAGGGAGCGTTTTACGATTAAGGTAATACGGGTTTGGTCGCGGCCATATCGGCTCATTTTTTCAAAGTTGCGCAGCAGGACAGGAATGTTTTCTCGATCAATCGCACCTTCGACTTTCTTTGCATCGACCCAAGGGTCATGAATATAGATATGTTTATCATCAAAACCGGTCACCACAACCCAGTGTGGGACTTTTTCGTGGTAAAGCTGCCATGTCGAAATTAAAACGATCGGTATCGCACCTGCTTCAACCACTGCACGAAGATCATCGAGTGTTGGAATGACTTCGCTGAGACCAATCCCCTCTTCTTTCATTTGTTTTAAATAGTCTTTTTCTGTGAGTGCGATAACCGCTTTTTTGTCTTCTGAGCGGACAGAGTTTTGAAATAAGGGGCGCGGTCCATTAACAAACACATCCACATCAAACCCGCGTTGTTTGGCGGCAATCGCTAATCCAAATGGCGTGGTGCCGCCATGCCCAGAGGTCATAAATACTGTGGTTGCTTCACGCCACAAGCGCACTTCCAGTTCTCTGTCTAACGGAATTGCCTTATTCAGTGCATGCATTGCCATTAACAATGCTGCGGGACCGCAGGTAAAGATGAGTGTTTGTTCGTAATAAGGAATTTTGTTTAACGCGACGGGATGACTTGTGCGTAGACGTTTTTCCATACGCAATGCTTCTGCGCCATCTTCGTAATAATCCGCTTTACGACCAATATCCTGATACCCCAGTGACCGATAAAGTGTGATCGCACTGTTGTTATCCATTCGTACTTCAAGGCGCATGAAAAAACTGCCTGATTCGGCTGCGGTTTTCTCGGCTTCTGCAATGAGTTTATTAGCTAGGCCTTGGCGACGAAAGCTAGGATCGATAGCCAATGAGTAGATTCTGGCAAGTGATGTGTTGCGATGAAGTAAGACGACAATATCGCCAGCAACTTGTTTGTCCTTCATAATCACCAAGATAATAGCGTGCCCTTTGGTGATCAGGTGCTTTAGCGAGCGTTTGGATAATTTATCACCACTGAAAGAACGCTCCTCAATCTCAACGAGCCTGTCGAGGTCTGCGAGCGATGCGGCACGTATTGTAGGGGTCAAATGAGTGTCTCAACAGACGGGGTGATTAATGCGCCATTAAAACAGGAACAATCATTGACTCCAATAGTTTTCGGGTGACGCTACCAAATATTTTTCTGCCGTAGACTTAGCGTGCCGTAACCGCCAATTACAACAATATCGATACTGCGATCCACAATCTCATTTTGGATGACTGTTGATACGAGC
>Ga0181604_10002295_pt1 | contig 16636 bp, 6 predicted proteins | sample 041ome_12_FD_148663 | JGI IMG/M metagenome (GOLD analysis project Ga0181604, IMG submission 148663) | Coastal salt marsh microbial communities from the Groves Creek Marsh, Skidaway Island, Georgia - 041410US metaG (spades assembly) | ecosystem: Environmental > Aquatic > Marine > Intertidal zone...
TTCAACAAAACGTCCTCGATGTACTCCAAAAGCTCCTTGTCGATATTCTCGTAAACATCTTCTTCAACCTGAGCGGCGTTGACGATACCCATATCCATGCCGGCTTTGCACGCGTGGTACAAAAACGCCGAGTGGAATCCTCTTCGAACAGGCTCGTTCCCTCGAAACGAAAACGCCAAGTTCGAAACGCCACCAGAAATCTTACATCCAGGGCACAAACGCTTAATCTCACGCGTCGCGTTGATAAAGTCAACCGCGTAGTTGTTGTGCTCTTCCATGCCGGTACCGATGGTAAGAATATTCGGGTCAAAGATGATATCTTGCGGGTTGAAGCCAACCTCTTCGACGAGTAACTTGAACGCTCGGCAACAGATGCGAACCTTCTCCGCTTCAGTAGCCGCTTGACCCTCCTCGTCGAATGCCATGACAACCACCGCGGCGCCGTGCGCCTTGACGAGAGCCGCATCCTTCAAGAATTGATCTTGACCAGCCTTCAAAGAAATAGAGTTCATGATGCATTTACCTTGCGAACACTTCAAACCAGCTTCGACGACATCAAATTTACTCGAGTCGATCATAAACGGCACTTTAGAAGCATCCGGCTCAGAAACTAACAAATTCACAAACTTAGTCATCGCGGATTTACCGTCGATTAAACCGTCGTCCATGTTGATGTCAATCACGTGCGCACCATTTTCAACTTGCTTCAACGCAATCGCCAAAGCTTTCTCGAAGTTACCATCAACGATAGCCTTCTTGAAGATGCTCGAACCGGCAACGTTGCACCTTTCGCCCAAGTTGATGAACGATTTGCGCATGTCCTTCTCGTTTGGCTCGTAGTTAAACGGCAACAAACCGGATAAACGCATTTGCTCCGGAACGTCGTGGCGTTGTCTTGGTTTGTACTTCGCCCCGAGTTCGGCCAAACTCGCAATGTGCTCAGCCGTAGTCCCACAGCATCCACCGATGGCGTTCAATAAGTTTTTCTCAAAGAACGTCTCGCAATCCTTGGCCATTTCTGGACCTTTTTGATCGTAGCCGCCCATGGCGTTTGGCAAACCGGCGTTCGGGTAAGCAAAGACCCAGCAATCCGCGCATTTCGACAAGTTGTCAATGTACGGAACCATATCTTGAGCACCCAAGGCGCAATTCAAACCAATCGCGATCGGTTTCGCGTGCGAAACGGAGTTCCAAAACGCCTCGTTCGTTTGACCGGACAAAGTACGGCCAGAGTTATCGACGATGGTACCGGAAACGAAAACCGGGATTTTCTTTCCCCAGTTTGCGAAGTACTTGTTCACCGCAAACAAAGCCGCTTTGGCGTTCAGCGTATCAAAGATAGTTTCCACCAAAAGAACATCCACGCCACCTTCAATCAACGCCTCCGTTTGCTCGTAATACGCTTCGACAATCTCATCAAAAGTACACGCGCGAAACGCCGGGTTCTCCACAGACGGACTCACCGACAACGTACGATTCGTCGGGCCAATAGCACCAGCCGCAAACCTCGGCTTAGACGGATCCTTCTTAGTGAACTCAACGCAGCATTCTTTGGCCAACTTCGCCGCCGCGACGTTGATGTCCCAAACGTCTTGTTTCCTATCCAAAGCGTAATCCGCCTGAGAAATCATAGTCGCGTTGAAAGTGTTCGTCTCGATAATATCAGCACCAGCCGCCAAGTACGCAGAGTGAATCTCCTTGATAACATCCGGTCGAGTCAAAACCAAAATATCGTTGTTGCCTTTCAAATCGTTCTCGTGGTCTTTGTACCTCTCCGCACGGAAATCCTCCTCCTTTAACTTGTACGCTTGAACGGACGTTCCCATCGCGCCGTCGATGATCATGACCCGCTCAGACATGATTTTATCGATAACCGCAAACGCGTCGGACTTGGGAAGTGGATCCACCCACTTCTTGTACGTCGGAACCGGCGGTAACGTCTTTGGATCTGGCGGGGCAATTTTATTCTCCTTGGAATAGTTTTGTCTCGGATCGGCTTCGAATTTTGGCGCAGCCGGTTCTTGACCGAGTCGGCGAAGTTCGCACGGCCCAGACTTAGGATCCAAAGTTGCAGCAAAATCGAGCATTCTCTCCGTAGCATCCTCGCGGCGATTCAACAAAACGTCCTCGATGTACTCCAAAAGCTCCTTGTCGATATTCTCGTAAACATCTTCTTCAACCTGAGCGGCGTTGACGATACCCATATCCATGCCGGCTTTGCACGCGTGGTACAAAAACGCCGAGTGGAATCCTCTTCGAACAGGCTCGTTCCCTCGAAACGAAAACGCCAAGTTCGAAACGCCACCAGAAATCTTACATCCAGGGCACAAACGCTTAATCTCACGCGTCGCGTTGATAAAGTCAACCGCGTAGTTGTTGTGCTCTTCCATGCCGGTACCGATGGTAAGAATATTCGGGTCAAAGATGATATCTTGCGGGTTGAAGCCAACCTCTTCGACGAGTAACTTGAACGCTCGGCAACAGATGCGAACCTTCTCCGCTTCAGTAGCCGCTTGACCCTCCTCGTCGAATGCCATGACAACCACCGCGGCGCCGTGCGCCTTGACGAGAGCCGCATCCTTCAAGAATTGATCTTGACCAGCCTTCAAAGAAATAGAGTTCATGATGCATTTACCTTGCGAACACTTCAAACCAGCTTCGACGACATCAAATTTACTCGAGTCGATCATAAACGGCACTTTAGAAGCATCCGGCTCAGAAACTAACAAATTCACAAACTTAGTCATCGCGGATTTACCGTCGATTAAACCGTCGTCCATGTTGATGTCAATCACGTGCGCACCATTTTCAACTTGCTTCAACGCAATCGCCAAAGCTTTCTCGAAGTTACCATCAACGATAGCCTTCTTGAAGATGCTCGAACCGGCAACGTTGCACCTTTCGCCCAAGTTGATGAACGATTTGCGCATGTCCTTCTCGTTTGGCTCGTAGTTAAACGGCAACAAACCGGATAAACGCATTTGCTCCGGAACGTCGTGGCGTTGTCTTGGTTTGTACTTCGCCCCGAGTTCGGCCAAACTCGCAATGTGCTCAGCCGTAGTCCCACAGCATCCACCGATGGCGTTCAATAAGTTTTTCTCAAAGAACGTCTCGCAATCCTTGGCCATTTCTGGACCTTTTTGATCGTAGCCGCCCATGGCGTTTGGCAAACCGGCGTTCGGGTAAGCAAAGACCCAGCAATCCGCGCATTTCGACAAGTTGTCAATGTACGGAACCATATCTTGAGCACCCAAGGCGCAATTCAAACCAATCGCGATCGGTTTCGCGTGCGAAACGGAGTTCCAAAACGCCTCGTTCGTTTGACCGGACAAAGTACGGCCAGAGTTATCGACGATGGTACCGGAAACGAAAACCGGGATTTTCTTTCCCCAGTTTGCGAAGTACTTGTTCACCGCAAACAAAGCCGCTTTGGCGTTCAGCGTATCAAAGATAGTTTCCACCAAAAGAACATCCACGCCACCTTCAATCAACGCCTCCGTTTGCTCGTAATACGCTTCGACAATCTCATCAAAAGTACACGCGCGAAACGCCGGGTTCTCCACAGACGGACTCACCGACAACGTACGATTCGTCGGGCCAATAGCACCAGCCGCAAACCTCGGCTTAGACGGATCCTTCTTAGTGAACTCAACGCAGCATTCTTTGGCCAACTTCGCCGCCGCGACGTTGATGTCCCAAACGTCTTGTTTCCTATCCAAAGCGTAATCCGCCTGAGAAATCATAGTCGCGTTGAAAGTGTTCGTCTCGATAATATCAGCACCAGCCGCCAAGTACGCAGAGTGAATCTCCTTGATAACATCCGGTCGAGTCAAAACCAAAATATCGTTGTTGCCTTTCAAATCGTTCTCGTGGTCTTTGTACCTCTCCGCACGGAAATCCTCCTCCTTTAACTTGTACGCTTGAACGGACGTTCCCATCGCGCCGTCGATGATCATGACCCGCTCAGACATGATTTTATCGATAACCGCAAACGCGTCGGACTTGGGAAGTGGATCCACCCACTTCTTGTACGTCGGAACCGCGCTCAACCCGCTCGTCTTTGCCGCAATTTGTGGATACTTCTCCTCGTACGTCATCTCCGCCTCGGGGTCGATCGGTTCTTCCCAGTCTCTCAAGTTCATCGCTTTCAAAGCGTACGAACCTAAAATCCCAACCGGAATGGACAAGACCGCCATCGCCGCCAAGACGATCGCGAGGAGTAAAATCGCCGGCGCGAGACCGAGAATATACAACGTCGCTTTTTGCGGATCGCGCTTCATGAGGTTCAGCGCTTTCTGGTAGTTCACCTTCGCGGAGACGAGAGGTAACTTCGCCATCTTTTCTCTCTCTCTTTACTCTTTAAAAATGAATATAAACGAACTAGTTCGCAACAAACCTCTCTCTCTCTCTCTCTTTTCTCCGGGGTTTTCGTCTCGACGTGTCCAAACAACAACGCGTAAAACGTCTCGCTCGATGTGTGAAGAAGCAAATCCCGATGGGTTTCTGAACGATGGGTTATCCGGAAACGACGGCCACGAAACGACAAAAAAACCCTAAACTCTAGTTTTGTTTTTTTTCCTCTTCTTGTGTTTTTTTTACAGAGAGAGGAGGACTTGAGGCACGATGTGGGTGGTGGCAACTCTTTATATAGAGTAGTACTTTAGGCGTACGTAATAATGGCAGAAAAGGAGCACTTTGCGTCGCGTGTTTTCACAAAAAAGCGCCAATATTTACCACGCGTCTATTTTCTTCCTTCCTCTTCCGATGGGCGCGACTTGTTTCGCTTGCTCCAATCGTTTCTTTTGGAACTTTTGCTGCCTCTCTCGAAAGATGTGCGGGATATCCTTCCCGGTTCTTTTCATTTCTTCCTTGTAGGAGGATAAAACCGCTCGGACGTCGGCGACGCCGAGACGAACTATGGATTCTAGAAACGGCATGAGGTCGAGCAATGCGGTATCGGTCGAACCGTCTTCGTATCTCCAAGGCTGAATCGGAATGACGTTTTCCGGGTTCATCTCCGCCGATTTTGGTTTCGAACTTATGTACAATACTCTCTCCATATCCCTGTTTAACTTGGATAAATCTCTTATGTATTCTCCGTGTTTATATTGCGCCGATTCTCTATATAAACGGTGCGTGACGTACCGTTTTGGGTCCAACCGTTCTAAAATCGGCTCACCGTATGTCAAGAGTTGGTCGGTGAATACAACCATCTCGTAAAATTGCGCCAAGTGCTCTAAAAACGGATCCACTCCCGGTCGCTTAAACACTCGCCACCCTCTCTCTCTGTTCCAATTCGAGTTAATCAAGGTGTCGTCCAAATCCAAAACTAAAGTGTGAGGAATATACATCGCGTCCGGAGGATGGTCCGGCAACAACTTATCGCTAATCGGGTCTAAATAATGGCTCGATTTCTCATCGATAAACTGGCGAAACTCCAGCAAATATTCCGCGAACCGTTGCGCTCCCGGTACCGCGATTTCTTTCTCAAAATCTTTCCCCTTCACTTTCTTCTCCAACTCTTCGGTCGTTTGCACGTAATACGACGCGCCGGCTACGGCGGCTACCGCGGTGGCGCACACCAGCGCCACCGCCGAGAGGAAATCAAAAGCTTGACCAATGGGACCTTTCGGTTTCGCATTCGCCGGATTATCCGGGTCTGGGTCTTCTTCTTCTCCTTCTTCTTCTTCTTCGAGAATCGTCGTCGATGACGACGACGACGACGACGACGACGATGGCGACGACGTCATCGTCGTCTTTGCTCTCCGCTTATGATCATGATGATGATGATGCTGATGATGAAATTCTCTCTCTAAAAATGTTCTCGAACAATAATGTTGGCTCGCCGCCGTCGTTGAAGAAGAAGAAAAACTCCGTCGTCGCCGCGCGTTCGAATAATTAGACGAAGACGCGATGGGAGCAGCGGAAGGAGACCCCCCGTCCTCCTCCGCGAAAGCAACCCCGTCGCGCCTCCTCCACCGCGGAGTGTGACGCGCGTTCGTCGTCTTCACCGAAGAAGAAGAAGAAGAATCAGAGCGCAAAAATTCTCCCCCGACGGGGATGGAAGATGAAGAAGAACAAGAACAAGAATGCATCTGGACGATGGACGCGAGGAGACGCCTCCTCGCGCCTCGTCGCATCATCATCATCATCTCTCTCTCTCTCTCTTATCCTCTTTCTGTGCGCAAAAGTCTTCCGTGGTATTCGTGCCGTGCAGAAAAGCAAACTTTGAGGCGTTCTGGAGCGTTTCCCGCTCGTTTGGAATGGAGAAAAAAAGCAGAGGTTTTAAATTCACTCTCTTTGTCGCCACTTTCTGAGACGCAGAGAGAGAGAGAGAGAGAGCGCGCGCAAACGATCGACGACTTCATACCGGCGACGCTCGTAACGGTCGCGAGAAGGAGGCGCCGTTTTCTGCGTTTCTCTGAGAGAGAGAGAGCGAGAGAAAGAAAGTGAATTGAACGAAGAACGCTCTCGGGAAAGTGCGCGAGATGGGGAACAACAACAGCACGCAGAACAACACCACCCGAGGAGGAGGAGGAGGAGAGGAGAACGACGACACCTCTTCCCTCGAGGGCGCTTTTTCGCAAGGCGGTGGGTCGAGTCATCACAGCACGTACGAACACGGACCGGTGACGCAAACCGTACCGATCCCGGGCGCGCAAAGTTCGCACCTGAATAACATCACCGGTGGGGGGTTTGGAGGCGGGAGAGGAGGAGGAGGAGGAGGAGAAGCGCTGGAACCGGCGCTGGTGCCAGTCGCCATCACGTGTGCGTCCTGTTTTTCGCCCCGTTCGTCAGAGTTTAGTATGCGACGTTCGTTTTATCGAAGTCGTCGTTTACCTCGTCGTCCTCTTCGTCAGGGGGGAGGAGGTGTTTTTACCCTAGATGTGTCTTTTGTGTTCGCGAGCGGTCGGTACGGACGACGCGCTTCGGCCGATGCGGTTTTTCAAAAGGATGCGTTTACTCTCGTTCTTAATTCTTCTCGTGTTCTTTTTACTCACGCTCTCGCATCTCTCTCTCTGTGTGTGTGTCTACCCTTCGCGCATTTTTAAAACGAACAGGGACGCAAGGCGGTTCGGTCGTGGAAGTGGAAGGCTCCTTCGACGGATGGCAAACGCGGACGCAGCTCCATCGGTCTGGGAATAGAGAGTTTTCGGTGATTAAATCGTTTCCACCTGGGGTGTATCAGTATAAATTTATCGTCGATGGAGAGTGGATGTACGCGCCGGATCAGCCGGCGATGTACGACGAGATGGGGAACGTGAACAACGTGTTGGAGGTGCAAGAGTACGTGCCGGAAATTTTAGATAATTTGGACCATTTCGCGGTACCGAGTAGTCCGAAGGAGAGTTACGACGATTATTTGTTTTACGGGGAGGATTTTAGTAAAGAACCGCCGGCGATGCCGCCGCAGTTGAAGTTGACGTTATTGAATATGCCGCCGATTCCGTACGCGCCGAATTTGTTGCCCAGGCCGCAACACGTGGTGTTGAATCACGCGTACGTAGATCAGAGTAAGGCGAACCAAGGATTGAGCGTGATTGGAACGACGCATAGATATAGAGCAAAGTACGTAACGATAGTGTTAATGAAATCCTCGAACTCTCAAGATTGTTGATGACGAGGGGATTGATTTAGTTTTTGTATTTGAAAGTTTTAGCACACAACACAATTTTTTCCACTAGACGCATTCCGCATTTTTGCATCGTTCCGCGCATTCGTCCGAGAACTCGTACACGAAACCAGACGCATCGTTTGGGCACGTCCAACCTTCGTTCGCGAAGAACGATTCACCTGTTACTTCGTCGATTCGTTCCTTAAAAAACGCGTGCTTCTCAATCCGCGCAACGTCCAAACGGCGATCGGGGGTCCACTGTAAAAGCCTTCGAATTAAACGAAGCGCCCAGGCGTTGGGTAATCCAAGTCGCAGCGGGTCGCGGAGCTTGATTCTTCGCATGATATTTTCTTCGAGACAAGCGCCGGAATACACGCTACCGTTACCGCGGTTATCGATATCTTCCTTATCATCTTCGCTCTGTTCTTCGTTTGATTCGCCAGGACGAGGATACTTCGCGTCGTCTCGAACGCTCGATTCAACGCCACTGTTTACGCCAAAGTTAGCGTAGGACGGCGCAATACACATAGATAGCATTGCTCTAATTCTGTTATATGCCAGTCGTGTTTCCGCGCTCGCGTCGCGCAATGAATCGTCCCGTCGTAATCGCTCTCGCTTGCCGGCATCGCTCGTCGTCGCGAAACCGTTGTCGTCCCAAACGCGTGAAGTTCCTAGAGCTAAAACCTCCAAGTATACAATCCCGAGCGACCACGCGTCATACATTTTATACTTCTTAATATCAAACGACGAGAGCGTGTGATGCTCGGGGTGTTGATTTTTCGCGCGAAATAAAGACTCGGGAGGTGCGAAATCAGGCGTTTCTTGATCCGAGTTCGGCCCGAGCGGACCAAACAACGTATCGAAGGATCCCGCATCCACCGCAGATCCAAAGTCGCCTATGCGCACATCGCTAACCGCGACCGTCGAGGAAAAAAGGGCGGAGGAGGACGGAGGAGTTCCGGTATCGCCGTTTTCAAATGCTATGAAAACGTTCGCAGGCTTGATGTCGCGATGCGCCACGTTCGATTGGTGAACTTTCGCAACACCGCGCGCGATTTCGAGCAAAATTTCACGCAAAGCATCTCTTTGGGGGAAAGAAGTAGGCGCCGTGGAAGCGTTTTCATCTCTCGAGCTACCCGAAGTTTCATTCTGGCGTGCATTAAGAATCTCGTTTCTCGTTCTTCTCCCGTTTTCATCGGCAATTTTGCGCTGCTCGATCCACCACTCTGACGGTCGCAACATTCCGCCTTGACCTTCTTCGTACATCAATCGATCCAACGAAGTTCCTTCGTCTCTAAACGCTAACCATAACTCCTTTTCTTCGGAAGATGACGAATCTGACGTTGTCGTTGTCGTTTCGAATGCGCGATGAAAACGAGCGACATTTGGAGTTACGTCACAAAATAAATTTCCAAAGTACATTTCTCGGCTTCCAGATCTCCGCACATCGTCTCCTCTTTCGACAAATATGCGTTTAATGACGAAAGAAGAACTCGCATCATTCTCTTCGAAATCGCTCGAATCGCTCTCCAGACTCTCATCATTTGCGCTCGTGCGACATTGTGGCGTGAGTGTGCCGACGTCGAAAGCTGTCGCTCGCCACACTTCACCAAAATGACCTTTTGCGAATACTCTTTTACGGTTCGAGCGCGTAGTATCTTCGCGTTGCGCAGATGTCGATGTAGGTACGAGCACGACATCCTCTTTCAACTCTCTTTCTTTCTCTTCTTCTTCCACTGGTGCCGTTGAGAAGAATACGGAGGATATGCCGCTCTTCGCGCGAAGCCACCAATTCGAAAGAACTCCATCGGGAGGCGGCGTTTCCACTTTCATCGCGGCTCTTTTTCTGTGCTCGCGCGAGGAAGCTGGCGCAATCATGAGCATTGCAAACGCTTTATCCGCGTCTGTCAATTTGATCATTTGTTTTTGCGCTTCTCCCACACTGTTTCCCTCGGGCAATGCGCCGGATGCCGAAGAAAAATAGCTTCCATCAAAGTCAAAATATTCGCCGTATTCGTATAAATCAGCGTTCCAAGGAATTTCTATGGCCTCTGAATAGGACTGGTATCCTTCGCCTCCCACGATATACTTTTGCACGATGTCTGATCCTACTCTTCCCTCTCTCTTGTCCCGTTCGTTGCCGAGCAAGACACCGTCGTGATAATTCTTTATTGGACCGTTACTCAATGCGACGATTTCGTTCAACCGAAAGGCGTTGGCGATTACCGCACCGGGTTTCGGGTCGATTGAAAAAATGCGGCCGTCGTTCCGGCGCCGATCGGCAACCGTGAGGCGGTTTGCGTCCGCTTCTTCATTTTCGGCGCGTGATGTTTCGATCTTAGCGTACACGATCTCTTCTTGTTCTTCTTCTGAATTTAACGGTATAGGCTCTTCCGCGACATCTGGGAACTTAATGGCTGCTACCGCTACGTTGTCTTTGCTTCCCATCGCGATTGCCATTTCACACGTCAATCGAGCGTTCTTTGCCATATCGATATTTTCTCCAAAACTTCGGATGTCCGCCCACGCTTCTATTGGAAATACCTTCTCATCTGGTTCGAGCTCGACTTCGCCGTCGACTTTCAATTCCACCAGATCGCTGTTGAATATATCATTCTCTGGCGGTTGTTCGTTACTATTGAACGCCTCGTCGTCCTCCGGACTCGTTTCATGCTCCTTTGCCTTCGCGTCTTTGATAGCATTCATCCGATTTGGCACCGGTTTCAATGCAATCGTTGACGTTTCTAAACGAGATCGTCTTCGTTTAATGCGTCTTCTCACGGTGGCCGTGTCCACATCCCCAAATAAAATCTCGCACAGTTCGTTCATGAACTGTCCGCTTTCCCCCTCGTCTTCTGCTTTTTCGATGACGCCGTCCGACACGAGAACGATGCCGCGTATTCTTCTTCTCGCCCGACTCTTTCTCTTTGGAATCGGCGAGGACGATGGAGAAGAAGAAACAGACAACGAATCCTTCTCTCCATTTCCGCTACTACCTTCTCGTCTCCTTTTTCTAATTTCTTCCGCGCGTTCGCGAGGATTACTCGCGTATTCTAAACCCCTACCGCTACCGCTACTACTCTCTTCCTTCTCCCCCTCCTCATCCCACCTCTCCGCGAATTCCTCAAAACGCACCGTCCTTGTTTCCGCTTTTGCTCCGCCAACCCCTCGGCTTTCAAAATCCCCCAACGCCCGGGTGACCAAAATCCCCTCCGCTCGGTCCCCGGTCACGACGCCGCCCATCTTCCTTACCCTTTCCGCTTCCTCCAAACTCGCTTTCACCGTGTGATCCCTCGTGATTACCTTTGCCTCGTTTCGAGTGCTTTCACACGCGTACGCTCTCGAATCTCCAACCCACGCGAACGAGGCGCGCGACAAATCGGGAGGAATCAGAGCGACCAACGCCGTCGATCCGCCAACGCGCAAACCATCCCCCGCCGAAGCGTCTGGGTTGGCGCCATCCGTCATCTTCCTCTCGATGGTCTCGTGAACGTCTCGCAACGCCATCTCCAACGCCCGTCGTTCCCTTCTTTCTTCCATCTCCACGTTACCATCATCGTCGCCCGTCGTGCTCATCTCACCCTTCGCAGAATAGTCCTCGTCCTTCATAAACCGTCCTTCCTCTTTCTCGAAAAGTCTCCCCTCCACGCTCTCCGCGACGAGTTTCCTCGCCTGCGAGCTCACGAAGCGTCCGTCGTGTCCATCAAACACCGCCGCGACCAAAAACTGCTTTTTACCAACCCCCATTCTTTCTCCTCCCTCTTCTTCGAGTTCCCTCGGTGCTTCTATTGTAGCGCACAGCGTTTCGTCCTCGTTGGACGCGCGTCGACCTTTCGCGTTCGCGTGGAAACATCTCGGGACTTCTTCATCTTCTTCTTCTTCTTCTTTGTTGTTGGTGTTGTTAGGGGATGCGATGCCGTTGACAACAACAACAACACAACAACACAAACACAGAATGAAAACACGCCACCACGCGAGATGATGCGACGACCGCATGGTCGCTTCTTCGCAGCAACACTCGCGCGGCCTCTTTTTCGTCCTTTTTGCGGAGGAGAGCTTTTACGCGTGCCGTGTGTTTGCGCGTTTGCGAGTTTCTTTTTTATAGGGGAAATTCAAAGAGATACGAATGCCTCATTTTTCTACGCGCGCAACGAACACTCGCGACGAGAGAGAGAGACGTACTAAGAAAACGAGAGATACACAGATGGTGCGACAAAAGAATCCGCACCCGAAACGCGCGGAAAACGCGAGGACGGTGGTGGTCGCGAGCGACAGAGAGGAGCGAGAAGCGCGAGAGTTTCGAGAAGAAGAAGAAGAAGAACGAGTGTTGTGTTTGAGAATACCTGATTATGATGATGATGATGATGAGATGGACGAACAGATACGAGAAGAAGAGATGACTGTTAGGAAAGGATGGAAGAGAAAGAGAACGCAACAACATGAATGCGATGTTTGCGAGAAGGTGTTTCAATATCCATCCAAGTTGGCCAGACACATGCGTATTCACACGAACGAGAGACCGTACGAGTGTGATGTGTGCGATAAAGCTTTTCGTGAATCTGGTCATTTGCAAACTCACATGCGTATTCACACGAACGAGAAACCGTACGAGTGTGATGTGTGCGAGAGGTCTTTTCGTCATTCTAATGCTTTGAAAGATCACATGCGTATTCACACGAACGAGAAACCGTATGAATGTGATGTGTGCGAGAAACGTTTTCGTCAATCGGGTGATTTGAAAAGCCACATGCGTACGCACACGAACGAGAGACCGTACGAGTGTGATGTGTGCGATAAAGCTTTTCGTGAATCTGGTGATTTGAAAAAGCACACGCGTACTCACACGAACGAGAGACCGTATGCATGTGATGTGTGCGATAAAGCTTTTCGTACATCTAGTCATTTGAAAAGGCACGCGCGTAACGTTCATTAGCTCTTTTAGTTTTAGTTATACTACAGTCAAATGTGTTCAAGAGTAAAAACAACAGAAAAATTCCCCCCGCTTCTTCGCCCGCGTACACAAAAGCAAAAACTTCCGCGACGACGACGACGACGACGAGCAGATGCCGTCGTCTCGCGCCCTGTTCGAATCCGGCGTCCTCCTCTGTTTCCTTCTCGCGTTCATCTCGCTCGTTTCCGAGGGCCAGTTTGCCGCGTTGTACGGTAAGAATGGCCTCGTCCCTTTGAAACAGTTAAACGACGAGGGGCTGTTATTCTCATCGATATCGTCTTCAGATAATGTTGATTCAGCAGCAGCGCAGGGAAGAAGTTTCGCGGCGCTTTATCGCAAGACGTTCGATTTGATGCGAAAGACAAACTATAACGTCGTCTGGTTGGCTGCTTCGTTGCGGTTTCACTCGTACGAGAAATTCATGGAATGCGTTTTGTATCTAGGGGTCACGCTGACATTTTATTGGTTGATGGTGGATGGACGAGGAAGAGGAGGAAGAGGCGGCGGCGGGAGAAGAAAATGGTACCATTTCGCGTTCTTGGTTTGGACGTACGGGTCGATGGTGGATATTGGAGACGCGTTTCTCTCTTTTCAGTGGGATGTTTTACTCTTGGAGTGCGGGATCGGATGCGCGGTTGGCGCTGTGTTATTTCCACCGAGGAAGAGGACGAGTTCGGTCGAGGAGGAGAACGAGGATGCACAATATGCGTGGATCCCGCGAGCGATTCTGTACAAATTGATGCTGATGAGCGGCTGCGTGAAAATTCAATCGAAGTGCAAAACGTGGTTAAAATTAACCGCGTTGGAGTATCACTTCGCGACGCAGCCGTTGCCGACTGGGTTGTCTCGATTGATTGCCAACGGGGTGAGTCCGAGGTACAAGAAGATTGGCGTGGCGTTGACGTACGTCGCGGAAGGACCGATGGCGTTTCTGATCATCGCGCCGACAAAAATGGCGAGAAGAGCAGCGTGTTTAGGGCAGATTTTGTTTCAGGTTGGCATTATATTGAGTGGGAACTACGCGTATTTCAATCTTTTGACGATCGTGTTATCGATGGCGAGCTTCGCCGGCGGCGAGAGGAAGGTGGTGAAGACGGTCGACGAGAAAGAAGAAGATAAAGGTAATGATGGAGAAGCCGCTCGCACGCTCGAAAAGAACAAAGCAAAAGCCTTGCCCGTGTTGCAACACTCGATGGCTATGATTGCGACGCATCTCTCGCTTCTGTTTTTCATTATATGCACGGTGAACATGTTTGCACCGGGTAAAGATGGCGTGAAACTTCGCGCGTCCTCGAAGAATGTGAATAAACGCTTGACAAAGTTCCTCGACGTCGCAGTTCCTGTATCGAGAACGTATTTGATTTTAATTGCCGTACCTTTGACGTATGCATATCGCGGTTTTCTGGCGAAAGCAACGAAGAAGGAAAAAGAAAATAACGAAGAGAGTTTTAAGATTTTCACGTTGCGGAGATGTCGCGACGTTTTGTTGATGGCGTACTTGCTCGTCGTAACGGCGCCGATGCGTGAGATTGCGCCGAACAAACAAATTGCAAAGGCGCATCCTTTGCTCCGGGCCAACGCTGAGTTTCTCGATACGGCGACGAGCTCGATACAGCGACACATGCCAACGCCTCTGAGACGCATTTCTTCCGGATATGGATTGTTTCGCTCGATGACCGGGGTCGGCGAAGACGGAAAAGTTGCGCGCCGCGAAATTATTTTCGAGATTGCGCCCGACGCCGACAAAGTCGAGGATGTGGAATGGACCGAACTCACGTTTAAGTATAAGCCGGGCAACGTGAAAAAACGTCCGTCATTTGTAGCGCCTCATCAACCGAGATTGGATTGGCAAATGTGGTTTGCAGCTTTAAGAGGCGACGGCGTCTTTCAAGATGCCCGTTACCGGTGGTTTTCAATGTTTATCATTCGCATATTACAAAAGTCGCCAGAGGTTTGGAAAATATTAGACCCGTCCATGCAAAAGCACATGAATGCGACGACCTATCTGAGAATATCGATGTTTGAGTACGATTTCGCGCCGAAAAAAGAAGAAGGCGATGATGTTTACGTGCGGAAGAATCTCGGCGAGCTACTGCCGCCAACGCATCTCGGATCCCCTGAAATTGAGGGACTCCTAAACATGGCTGGACCGATAGATTACGAAAAAGAGACGCCCGCGTTATTAGAAATTCCAGATGTGGATGCCGTCACGTTTGTTGTGAGCGTTATGGCTGTCATATTTGCTTCGCACGTTTTTTACAACTCTAGGAGAAAGAGAAATAGAAGAAGAAAACTAAAGGTGAGTTAAACTTTATATAGATAAGAAAATAAAATAGAGGGTTGTTGAAATCAAATATGCGAGACAGTAAAAGTAGAACAAAGGTTGTCGTGATTCAACCTCCGCTCGTCGCAAGTCGTCGCTGAAACCAGTTTTATGTTGGCTAAATTTTGAGGGATATCGAGCATTCTTTGAGCGCCTCGGATCCTAGATACATCAGCCGAAAAAGAAAAAAAACAAGAGAAGGAAAACATTTTAACTCGCTCGTACCTTAGTGAGTTTACTTCATCCCTCTCGGGGAATCTCCTCCGATGCTCATTTTTGCCGGCGAAGTCATCATCACCATCCCTCCGGGCGACCGCGGGACCTTTGGAGAATCACTCCCTCCTCCACCGCCACCGCCAGATTCATTCTCTCCGCTAAATTCTACATGTTTCTTTGCTAATATCTCCCGAATCATCTCGTCGCTCTCGTCGCACAACTGCGTCGCCAACCTCGGATCTCTCGAAGGTAACGAACTCCTCGTCGGCTTACACTCGCTATAATATACCCCTGGAGGTAACCCACTATTCGTCAAACACAACAAAACCGTCGCCGAAGCTACTTCTACGCTGACCTTTGTAAACGGCGCCACCAACGAGTGTACGATAGATCCTCCGAAATATTCCCCAAACTGTTTCGACAACTCCTCGCCAAACTGCCCTGGATTCACCGCAAACGCTCTCACGCCATTCACCGTTTCCGAAATTCTCCACGCGTGTAAAATTGGACACAATTTCGATTGTCCGTAACTGTTAATCGCTGAATACCCATACGAGCTATTTAAATTCTCAAAATCAATCCCTCGACTCGGTTTCGTCGTCCCTCTTCGCACTCGATACGACCAATGGTGCGCGTTGCTCGACACCAACACCACCTTCCCGTCGTTTCCGGCAACCGCCGCGGTCCTCGTCAACTCGTCGCTCAAAAACGACACCATGGCGTAGTGACTCAGATGGTTAATCGCGAAGTGCGTCTCCACCCCGTCCGGTTTCGTCAACGCAAACGGTTGCACGACCACCCCCGCTAAGCACAAAATCCCATGCAAAGGCAACGCTAACTTTTGAAACTCTCGGCAAAAAGACTTCACCGAGTGCACCGAACTCAAATCGCACTTCAATATCGTCACTTCTTTCATCGTTACCTTCTTCTTCTTCTTCTTCTTCTTTGGCTTCTCCTCGTCCGCCTCTTTCTCTTCGTCCTTTTCTTCTTCATCCTCATCCTCATCATCTCCTTCATCCTCTCCTTCAAAGTCTTCCTTCTCCATCTCTCCCACGAACGCGCTCGCTTTCTCCACGTCTCTGCTCGCGAATATCAGTTTGCACCCTCTCGCGCGTAAAATTTTCGCGCACGCTCTCCCCAACGTCCCCGTCGCTCCGGTGAGAATAAACGTTTTCGACGCCAAATCGGACACCGATTCGGTCACGTCCATTCCCGTCGCGGTCGCGGGGAAACTTTGCCCCGCGGCGGAAAGTTTTACTTCGACGGAAGCGTTTTGCCATCCTCCGAAGCACTGAGAGAACCCGAAATCGATCGAGGAGCACGCGGACGTGAAGGAACTCATTCTTCGCGAAGAGCGTTTTGCGCGGACGAGAGGAATTCAATCGAAAGGATGATTTTACTACACAACAACTCTATTTTGTGAGAGAGAAAGAACGAGAGCGCAGAAAAGCCCACGGATTCCTGTCTGACGCTCCCTCGAAGGGTCCGCTTCTTCGTCCTTCGAATCGCGCGCTTTTCTCTCCGAGTTTTC
>Ga0181604_10002297_pt1 | contig 16631 bp, 15 predicted proteins | sample 041ome_12_FD_148663 | JGI IMG/M metagenome (GOLD analysis project Ga0181604, IMG submission 148663) | Coastal salt marsh microbial communities from the Groves Creek Marsh, Skidaway Island, Georgia - 041410US metaG (spades assembly) | ecosystem: Environmental > Aquatic > Marine > Intertidal zone...
AAACCCATGCGGATTGGCGACGAAATTGAGTGCGAGGGGCTATCTGGCCAAGTCGAGCATATTTCGATCAGGGACACCTTCTTGCGCAAACGCTCTGGCGAGTTGATCCTGGTGCCGAACAGTTTCATCTTCAAAAACCCGGTCAAAATCCTTACTGACCGGGAGCTTCGTCGTATCTCCATCATTATAGGGGTCGCCTATGGCGAGGATGTCGACAAGGCCCGGAACGTTATTATGGAAGCTATGCTGAGCGTGGAAAAACGAGACCAGATGCGCGGCGTCGATGTGTTCGCGCGAGAGTTCAATTCCTCCTCCATCGACTTCTTAGTCCGCTGGTGGGCCGATAGCACGCCCAAAGATGAACACCAGTCCAGAGACGAAGCCGTTGCCGCCATCAAGCACGCGCTAGACGAAGCTGGGATCGAGATTCCGTTTCCATACCGCACGCTAACGTTCAAGGAACCGCTTACGATCCGCAATTATACGGGCCCTGAAGACGAGAATTCTGCGTGACCACAACAGCCGCCAAACCGCCCCGCGTCGCCATCCTGCTTCTGGCCGCAGGCGAGACGCTGATCTGGGCGGCATTGTTCTATGTTTTCGCAACATTGCTATTGGAATGGGAACGCAGCCTTGGCTGGGCGAAGACGGACTTAGCACTTGGCTTCACCATCGCCATCGCTATGGCCGCCATATCGTCCCCCATCGCCGGGCGCTTGATCGATAATGGCTATGGCCGGTTTGTATTGAGCTGTGGTGGGCTGTTTGGCTGCGCGGCATTGGCGGCGCTCGCGACTGCAAGCACGCCTTTGATGTTTTGGATTTTCTGGGCGGGCATTGGCATTGCCCAAGGGTTTTGTCTCTATGAGCCATGCTTTTCCGTCGTTACCCGTGCGACTGGGGAAGCAGCCCGGCCAGCCATCACCAAGATCACGCTGATCGCAGGGTTCGCGTCGCCTGTAGCATTTCTGCCGGGTGCCGCCATCGCTGAAGCCTATGACTGGCAGACGACGGTGATAACGTTCGCCATGGTTGGTGCTGCTTTGGCAGCGCCCATGCTCTATCTCGGTGCCAAGATGCTGGAGGACGCAAACCTCGTCGTCCGGTCCGCCAACGCCAAGACGGAGAACCGTGATGCGCTCAAGCGTGCGCTCCGCCGCCCGCAATTCTGGCTGATCGCCATCGCCTTCCCGATGATGGCGCTGAACCACGGCATTCTGCTGAACCACATCATGCCGCTCCTAGCTGAACGCCAAATCCCGCGCGAAACGGCCATTCTAATCGCGTCTTCCATAGGGCCAATGCAAGTCGCCGGGCGGATTGTGCTGATGCTGGTTGAGAAGCGCATTTCCTCCGCCATGGCTGCCGCCATTGCATTTGGCGGTGTAACAGTCGCCTCACTGATCCTGATGGCCGCAGGTGCTTCCGCCCCCATGGTCTTCGCGTTCGCCATGCTGCAGGGCGCTACATACGGCCTGACCAGCATTTTGAAGCCCGCGATGACGGCGGAGTATTTGGGCCGCACTGGCTTCGGTGCAATTTCCGGCTGGCTTGCGCTGCCCTATCTGGCCGGTTTCGCCATCGCCCCCTATCTCGGCGCATTGATTTGGACGGCAGGCGGGTATGACCTCGTGGTGCCCGTAACCGCATGTCTCGGCGCAGCCGGCGCCCTCTGCGTATTCGGCCTCGCCACAATGGGCCGGCGGAAGACGTCCCGGAATTAGGGCTGGGTTGCGCTAATAATCGCTGCCGTCTTTGTGTGTGAATTTCCAGTTCCCGTCTGCGCCCATCACGGCCTTTAGGTCATCCTGCGGATAACTGCCTTCATCGCCTGGTGTGCGGTCGCCAATTTCCAAGTAGATGACCGGGCTGTCTGTGCGGTTGATCAGATGATGGGCTGTGCCATTCGCAGGAAATCCAGCGCACATACCGGGGCTGAGGACGGTTTCTCCATCTTCCGTCGCCAATGTCGGCGCACCCGCCAGAATGTAGATAAACTCATCCTGCTTGGTGTGCTTATGCATCAATGAAGACTCCCCGCCGGGTGCCAGTGTGGTCTGATTGACCCCAAAGTTCTTAAGACCAAACTGATCGCCAAGCATCCGCTTCTCACGACCCAACATGCGCGAGAAGAAGGGTTCTGGATATGTGGATGGCTTGGTGCGCGGTGGCGTTTCAGCAGCCACGATCGCTATCGGCCCTTGATCGCTTTTGTTGGCCATTCCTTGCTGCCTCCTCGCTAAATATGGTCTGCACGCATAAGAAACTTGCGCCGTAGACAGTGCCAAGCCCTCGTTTGCGCAGATTGTTTTGGGAAGCGCTCTTGGCCTTGCTGAATTTGGCATTGCAGGCCCCAAATTGGAATACGGCAATGCATTGGCACGCTGACCAGAATTTTTGAATTTGCCGCAGAGCCTGCGGCGCAATGTGGCGCGTTCCAGTTCTGGATGTTTGCTATAGTGTGTCGGCAGGACTGGAGCGGTATGCAGCTATGACTGTTATCTCTGAACGGATTGACCGGTGCCGGATTTGTGCAATCCGCCATCAGGCCGTATGCGGCGCGCTTTCGGATCACGAGATTCAGGCGCTGAGCGCTGTCGCTCGCCAGCGCGTTCTAAAAGCTGGCGATGTCATCCAGAATGCCGAGGATGAAGTCTCTAGTTTCGCTAACATTGTTTCGGGTGTTGTGAAGCTCAGCAAGGTGTTGAGCGATGGGCGCCAACAGATCGTGGGTTTGCAATTTCCGCCAGATTTCCTTGGCCGCGCCTATCGCACGCGCAGCCCGTTCTACGCTGAAGCAGCCACGGATGTTGAGCTTTGCGTATTCCCGAAACGCAGCTTTGAAGCGCTGATGGCTGATCAACCGGAGCTTGAGAGCCGCCTATTCCAAAATACACTGGACGAGTTGGATGCAGCACGGGACTGGATGCTGCTGCTGGGACGGAAGTCTGCAGCCGAAAAAGTCGCGAGCTTCCTCGCACTCATCGCCCGGCGCAAAGCGCCAGCCCTTTGCGAACATATGCCCGCCGATACGTTGCTCACGATCACATTGCCGCTGAACCGCGCGGAAATTGCGGATTACTTGGGCTTAACGATTGAGACTGTCAGCCGGCAGATCGGCAATCTACGGGCAGCGGACATTCTGGAAACCGGTGCCAATCGCACCATTACCGTGCTGGATTATGACGGCTTGGCCGAAGCTGCTCAGCTCTGATCCGCGATTTCTTTAGAAATTTCCGCCACGATAAATTCTTCCCAAGCCATATGTCGCCGCATCAACATAAAATATTGCCTGGCGACAAGGCCTAGCGCTTCTGGTGCTGGGGCTTTTGGTAAGCCCGCGCAATCATCCAGCATGTCCGCAAGTTCAGCCGCCACTGCATCATTCGCCGCATGCTCAGCCTGCAATAGCGCCATGGCAGGCAGCAATTCCACCTTCGGGCCGCCACTTTCCAGCAACATCGTCTCTTCCTGGCGACAATGGGCTGGAATGGCCTCCCGCAGGTAGAGCGCAATGGCGTCTAACGTCACTTGCGGCGGCAGGGTCGGGAGCATGTCGGCCAGGTCTTCAATCTGCGCCAGCACGGCTTTAACGAGATCATGCTCGCTCTCAAGCGTCGCTGGCGCATCAGCCTCAAGCTGCATCTGGCGGCTCAAGGCGCGCTTGATTGGCGAATATGAAATTGGCTTATGCATGGAGCCCTGTGTCAGCCCTGATGTGATCTGGTCTGCTGTTTTGTCGCAAATTTCACAAGTACGGTCCTTGATCCAGATCAAAGACCCGCCGCAGCACCAAGAACTTCGTCACCATGTCACCGCTCGCTACCCATATCGCAATGAATGTCAGAATGCGGGACGACGCGGGCGATCATATTGCCAATGTGCTGTTCCCAATGGCGACAGAAGGCGTCAACCAGCTTGGCGACTGGGATGCGTTGGGCATGCGGGCATCCGGCAGTCAATCCATCGCGTTCGAGGATTGCATTGCGCCAGCGGAAGCGCTGCGGATCATCGGGCCATGGGGCGGGTGGAGCATTCCCGTGCTGGTCAATCGCACACTCGCCAATGCCCCGCTCGTCGGTGCGTTCTTAGGACTGGCGGAGCGGGCGATGGAATTGGCGCTTGCTGGCCAAACGGAAGACGCGCGACCTGGAGCGGTGCATGTTCTGGGCGAAATGGAAATCGCGTTCGCGACATCGCAAAGCATATTGGCGCGGCTTGGTGAAAAATTGGATGCCTTCATGGCGGACGTGGCCGACGGCGCGGTCACGACCTATGAGCAAGGCCACGAGCTGATGCGCGACTACCAGACAGCCAAATGGGTGGTGAACCGGAATGCCATCGACATTGTAAGCCAAGCCATGGATTTAAGCGGCGGTGGCGGGTTCATGACCCGGAACCCGCTCTCCCGCATCTACCGTGATGTCCGCGCAGGCCCGTTCATGCAGCCGCATTCGCCCATCGATGCCAGGGAATATCTCGGCAAAGTGCTGGTCGGCGCATATCCAGACCGGTAAGGCCTATCAGCCCTGCCGCGCGGATGCCGATCGCGGCGCGTGAAAAATCTGGCCTGGATAAATCAGGTCTGGGTTGCGGATTTGGCCCGCGTTCGCTGCGTAAATGACCGTATAGCGAACCCCGTCGCCATATGTCCGACGGGCGATCCGCCACAAGCTATTACCAGGCTGTACGACAACCAAACGCCCACGTGGAAATTCCTTAACGAGGCCCATTGGCGCGAACGGCAGGCTGACACGAAGCAGCGGTGCGCTTGGGGTGCGGCCAGCAACCGAACCCGTTTCTAGCTTACCGCCATCCGCAAGGTTCGCCGTGGCACCAATCCTGGCACCACCAGTTGCAGCACCCGGGGCTGTGTTCAGCATCCAATTACCAGCGGCGTCTGCTTTGGCGGAGCCGACGGCCTTGCCATCTACATCAACGCTCACATCTGCGCCGGGCGGGGCTTTGCCCTGAACCGTTAAACGTCCAACCTTGTCATAATCGACAGTTCCGACTGACAGACCGCCATCCTCAGTTCGGATAGGCTCGTCAGACTGGGGCTCGGCTTTCGCCAAAGGTGTGTTTGGCTTCGGTTCAGGCTGCTGCAAAATACGTGTCGGTGTCTGAACAGCGTCAGACTGCGCGACCACCAAAGGCGCGGCACCAGGTTTCTTAGAAACGATCAGCGTTTGCGGCGCAGCTGTCGTTACGCCGTTCTGATCCGTCGATTCAAGACGAAGGGCCGCCTCGCCATCTGCCAGTTTCTCTTCTGGCAAAATAACCCAAGACCCATCCGGCCCAGCCGTCGCCGCCCCTATGATCTGGTTATCAGCGGATCGCAGCACCACCCGCGCGCCGGGTTCTGCTTTGCCGGCGATAACAGCGGACCCGTCTCGTTCGACTTGGACAACGTCGAACGAGGCTTCAGGCTTTTTTGGCGGCGTGTTCTCCGTAGATGCTGGCGCTTTATTCTGATCGTCTGGCGGCGAAACGGTTCGCAGAGATGGCGCATCTTGGCCATCCTGTGGGCCACGCTGGAGTGGCTGCGCAATAGGCTTTGATACCGCGTCGCCAATGGCTTTGGCCATGTCCGCATCTGCAGCCGGAGTCACGGCATCTGTCACAGTGCTGGCAAGGGCGGGTTGGTCCCCACCGCCGCTGCTGCCCGCTGGCGCTAGACTGGCGTCCTTATCATTCTTGAGCTTTGGGGCCGGGGCGGGATTGTCTGGCTGGATGGCGCGCTTGGCTGCATCCTTGGCACGGTCATAAGCATTCTTTGCTGCTTCACCAGCTGCTTTTGCACCTTGCTCCACCTCTTTGACCGCAGCGCCGCCAGCTTTCTCTGCATCAGAAGCAGCCTTGCTGGCTGCGTCATCGACGGCAGAGGCCGCGGCTTTGGCATCTTCAGCTGCTTTGGCGGCAGCTTTCTCGGCAGCCGCTGCCGCCTCATCAAGTGCCGCCTTAGCCGCTGCTGCTTGTTTGGCAGCTTCTTCAGCGACAGCATCTGCGGCGGCTTTAGCATCTGCCGCAAGCTTCGCAGCTGCGGCCTCTGCATCTGCCGCAGCCTGCTTCACGGCCGCTTCGGCATCTGCCGCTGCTTTCGCTGCTTCAGCCTCAGCTTTAGCGGCTGCTTGCTTTGCCGCTGCAGCAGCGGATTGGGCCGCCTTTTCTGCGTCTTCTTTCGCCTGCTCCATTGCTGACTTCTCAGCGGGTGCTGTCGGCATACTGACACTTGCCGTAGGTTCCGGCTTTTTGCTGTCAAATGCGCCTAAGGCTGCTGCGAGTCCAAAACCAAACAACAGCAGAATGATGATGATAATCCAACGCTTATTCACTCGAATGCTCCTTCGGCCTGCCAACAGCATGGGCTGCAGCAGATTTCCTGGCGCATTCATACTGTATTTGTCGCCCGGCTGGTATAGGTAAGCGGTTTGCGGATGGATTAGTCCGCTCATGGAGTGAATGTGATGGTTTCAATACCTTCTGTATGCGTTTTCTGTGGATCCAGGATCGGCGCCGAGCCACGTTACAAAGCCGCTGCAATTGCGACCGGCACCGGCATTGCTGATCGCAGCTGGCGTTTGGTTTATGGCGGCGGCGGTGTTGGCCTGATGAACGAGACGGCAGATGCCGCACTTGCAGGTGGCGCGCCTGTCATTGGTGTGATCCCCCAGTTCCTTATGGAATTTGAGGCGGGCCATGGTGGGCTGACAGACCTGATCGTCACGGATGGCATGCATGACCGCAAACAGATCATGTTCAATTTGGCAGGCGCTTTTGTCATTCTGCCAGGTGGTGTCGGCACGCTCGACGAGACCATGGAAATCCTGACCTGGAAGCAGCTACAGCGCCACTCGAAGCCCATCATCATTGTGAATGAAGGCGGCTACTGGACACCGATGCTGGAGATGATGGACAAAATCGTCGAAGGCGGGTTCATGGGCCAAAACACGATTGAGCTCCTGCAGATCGTCGATACCGTGCCAGAGGCCTTCGAATTGTTGGAAGAGACGTTCAAATAACGCCCATTCGAATTGCGTCCGGCCTATACGGGCGTTAGGGTCCGGCGCACATCCTACAGCCGGAGCTCCGCATCATGGCGCAGATCAAAGTCAAAAATCCCATCGTTGAATTAGACGGGGATGAAATGACCCGCATCATGTGGGATTTCATCAAGAAGCAGCTGATCCTGCCGTATCTTGATGTTGATCTGAAATACTACGATCTCGGCATGCAGAACCGTGACGATACGAATGATCAAATCACCATTGATAGCGCCAACGCCATCAAGGAATACGGCGTCGGCGTAAAATGCGCGACGATCACGCCAGATGAAGCCCGCGTTGAAGAATTTGGCCTGAAGGAAATGTGGCGCTCGCCCAACGGCACCATCCGCAACATCTTGGGCGGCACTGTGTTCCGTGAGCCAATTATCTGCCGCAATGTACCACGCCTAGTGCCCGGATGGACCAAGCCCATCGTCATAGGCCGTCACGCATTTGGTGATCAGTACCGCGCTACAGATTTCCTGGTTCCAGGTGCTGGTGAGCTGACCATGACGTTCAAGCCTGCAGATGGATCTGCACCGATTGAACGCAAGATATTTGATTTCCCAGACGCTGGCGTCGCCATGTCGATGTACAATCTGGATGAATCGATTGTCGGGTTCGCACGAGCTTGCTTCAACTATGGTCTAGCGCGGAAATACCCGGTCTTCCTCTCCACCAAGAACACCATTCTGAAAAGCTATGACGGCCGGTTCAAGGATATCTTCCAGGAAATCTATGACACGGAATTTAAAGACCGCTTCGACAAGCATGACCTCTACTACCAACACCGCCTGATCGACGACATGGTGGCGTCCTGCATGAAGTGGGAAGGCGAATATGTGTGGGCCTGCAAGAATTACGATGGCGATGTGCAGTCCGACACTGTGGCCCAAGGCTTTGGCTCACTTGGTTTGATGACCTCCGTTCTGCTGACACCAGATGGCGATTGCGTAGAAGCGGAAGCGGCACATGGCACTGTCACCCGCCATTATCGCGAGCATCAAAAGGGCCGCGCCACATCGACCAACCCCATCGCCTCCATCTTTGCATGGAGCCAGGCGATCAAGTATCGCGGCAAATTCGATGATACGCCTGATGTTGAGCAATTTGGCGAAGCGCTGGAAGAAGTCTGCGTTGATACGGTTGAGGGTGGCCAGATGACCAAAGATCTCGCGATCCTGATCGGCCCGGAACAAGGCTGGCTGACAACCCAACAATTCCTTGAAGCGATTGACCGGAACCTGCAAAAGAAGCTGGCCTAGGGCCGCATCATGACGATTGAAACACCTGTTCTGATCGTCGGCGGCGGTCCTATCGGCTTAACGCTGGCGCTGGATCTGGCGTGGCGCGGGATTGATGTAACTGTCGCCGAAACCCGGAGCGAGGCCGAACCGCCACCGCCGAAGTGCAATCACGTCGCCGCCCGCTCCATGGAGATATTCCGTAGGCTTGGCGTTGCGGAAAGTCTGCGCAATGCCGGATTGCCTGCGGATTACGCCAATGATGTCTCCTACCGCACCGCCTTCACAGGCAAAGAGTTAACCCGCATCCCGATTCCATGCCGCCGGGATCGCTATACCGCGACAGAGGGTCCAGACGCCAATTGGCCAACCCCGGAACCGCCCCATCGGATTAACCAGACGTTCCTGGAACCGATCCTTTTCGCTCATGCGAAAGCATCCCCCCGGATCACGCTGCTGAACGAAACGGCCATCATGGCTATCACCCAGGATGATGCTGGCGCGCTGGCTGAAGCGCGGCATGTCCGTAGCGGTGCTGAACAGCAAATACACTGCCAGTACATCATCGGGTGCGATGGCGGTGGGTCTATGGTGCGGAAAAGTATTGGCGCGCAATTCGAAGGCGACGCCGTTATCCAACGGGTCCAGTCGACCTACATCCGCGCGCCGGACCTTATCAACCGCCAGGAAACTGCGCCCGCATGGGCCACGTTCTCCCTAAACCCTAAGCGATCTGGCAATATTTACGCAATTGATGGTTTAGAGCGCTGGGTCGTCCACAATTACTTGAAGCCCGATGAAGTGGATTTCGAGTCCGTCGACAGGGACTGGGCGATCCGCGCCATTTTGGGCGTTGGCGATGATTTCACCTATGACGTGATCGCGCCCATGGATTGGTTTGGCCGCCGCCTCGTCGCCGATAAGTTCCGGGACCGGCGGATCTATATATGCGGTGACGCTGCCCATATCTGGGTGCCCTATGCTGGCTATGGCATGAACGCCGGTATCGCAGACGCCATGAACCTATCCTGGACGCTTGCAGCAAATTTAAACGGCTGGGGCGGTGCCAGGATTTTGGATGCTTACGAACAGGAACGCCTGCCCATCACGCAGCAGGTCTCCCATTTCGTCATGGACCACGCCCATGCCATGGCCGGACAGCGTGGCGGTGTGCCTGCAAATATTGAAGATGATGACGCGGCAGGTGAATCAGCGCGGCAAGCGCTTGGCCAGAAAGCTTATGATTTGAACGTGCAGCAATATTGCGCCGCTGGCCTGAACTTCGGCTATTTCTATGAAGACTCGCCAATCATTGCAGCAAATGGCGAAACTGCCCCCGGATATTCAATGGCGGATTTCACGGCCTCCACCGTTCCTGGGTGCCGCACACCCCATTTCTGGCTGGCGAATGGCGATAGCCTATATGACGCCATGGGCCCTGAATTTACGTTGCTACGGTTCGATCCAACGGTAGATGTCGCCAGCATCCTAGGCGCAGCAGAGCGAGCGAATGTGCCAATGCAGCTGCTTGATGTATCAGCAGCAGAAGCCGACCCAGCCTATAAACACGCCTTAGCGCTCTCCAGGCCTGATCAGCATATCGCGTGGCGTGGCAACAAAGTACCAGATGACCCGAGCGCGCTCATCCAACGTATTCGCGGTGCGGGCTGATGCTCTCATACCTCCATAGCTTTCATGCGGGAAACCGGGCTGATTTGCATAAGCACGGTGGCTTGCTGGCTTTGCTTGCTGCGATGCGCAAGAACCCGGAGCCGCTGACCTATATCGAAACTCATTCAGGCCGTGGCCGCTATGACCTTCACGCCGCCCAAGCTAAGAAAACCGGCGAATTCCTAACAGGTGCCGCAACGCTATGGCAGGCAAAACCACCGCCGCGCGGTTTGGCACCATTGGTTCAGGCGATCCAGGCAGAGAATGAGGACCGCGACGACCTGCGTTATTATCCGGGCTCGCCAATGCTGGCTGCCAAAGCGCTCCGCCAACGTGACCGGTTGGAACTTTGCGAACTGCATCCAAAAGAGGCCCCTGCGCTTCGCCAAGCGCTAGCCCGCTTCCGTCGCGCCAAAATCCGTCATGTGGATGGATTGGAATGGGTGAAGTCAGCACCTGGGCTGCAAGGCCGCCGCGCGCTCATCCTGATCGATCCCAGTTATGAACAGTCCGCGGAATATGAGGCGCTGGGCGCATGGTTGCCTGAAATGTCAGCACGCCTGCCTTCGGCCTCATTCTGTCTCTGGCTGCCGCTCCTGCCAGACGGGCGGCACGTGCCAATGCTGGAAGCGCTGAAAACCAACCTCAAAGCGCCAACGATGCTGGGTTCAGTCACATGGTCTGCGAACGCCAAAGCAGATCGTGGGCTGATCGGTTCAGCACTTGTGGTCATCCGCGCACCAGATGGGTTGGCCGGCGGCCTGGCGCGGGTTCAGCGGGACCTATTGAAACTACTGAAAGCACCAGAAAAAGGTGCCCGCGTTGAACGGCTCACCGGCTAAAAAGATAAGGGGCGCAACCTCAATCGGCTGCGCCCCTCGCCTCGCTATCGCCGGTCACTCAAGCGAGGGATCGGTGTTTCGATTGGCTTAGACCCGCTTCTTAGCACCGTTGTTGAAGATCTTGTCGCCATGCTTCAGATAGGCGTCGCACGTTCCGGCAGGCACTTGGTAGAGCTCCCGTGCCATTTCGTAGACGCCGCGCTCAATGACCGAGCGGACGGCAAGCTGGATTGGCTCCAGGGAACGTTCGCCAACGCCAATATCGAGCAGCTTCGAGTTAAAGAACTCAAACAGACCAGCCCGCACTTCACGGCCAAGGATCTGCTTCTGATAGGAAACCACGCGGCGAACCTGCAGGGTGCGCGTATCAACCAGGCGAAGATCCAGACCAACATTCAGCACATAGAGCTGACCAGAGAAACTAACCAAATCAAATAACCCGTCCGCTGCGTTTGAGCGGATGTTGTAATTTATCTCCGTGATGCCGCCGATGACATGGTGCGTAGAGCCAGGTACGGAACCGGACATGATCTTGCGGTAAGGGCCATTGCCGCCACGGTCACTGATCAGCTTGTTATTGGCATATTTCAGCTCAAGCTCAGCAACAGAAGTATCGAAGCGTTCGACCATCGGTACGCCAGCTTTAGACAGGGCGGACATCACCATCAACGCAGCGCCCTGGGTTAATCGCTTGCCAGTCTCCAGATCATCCTTGCCGGTATAGTCAGCAACTTTGCCAACGGCGAGTACAAATGGGGACGGCTGCTGCGTGACCTGTTGGCCAATGCAATAAAGTGCCTGGGTATAGGGCGTTGGATTTTCGATCACGGGCGCGGTCCCAATAGGTTCCGCATATTTGCCGTTAATCGCGACGGGGGATGTGCAAGCGCCAAGGGCTAAGGCAGCGCCAACAATTACATGGCTGAAGAGACGACCGGAGAGGGCCATGGTGTTGCTCCTGTGTGAGTGGTTTGCTTTATTGAACTGAAGCTAATATACGCAAAAACTTCCAAAAAAACCTTATAAATCAAACACTAGGACTTGTTACGCCCTAGGATCAAATGAACTGACAAGGCGTAAAAGGTAGTAATACGAAAAACGGGCAGACCCTTAAGGATCTACCCGTCTCATCGTTACAGCCATCGGCTCCGCCGACGCCCAATCTGGGGTCGGCGGAGGTTTGGTTCTTACTGAACCTTCGGGATGTAGTTGGAGATGGAAGCGTTGTTGCCGATAGCAACTGCAGTTGCCGGATCAACAGCGCGGCGCATTGGGCGCAGCGTGGTGTCGTTCCATGCGGATACGTTGCCGTTATGGACTTGCTCAACACCAGCTACGATCGAACCGTGGTTCGTCTGCAGGGAGAAGTTGTTAGCGATCGCAACAGCCGTTGTTGTCACGTCGTTGACTTTGCCTGAGAAGTCAGCTGTCAAGCTGGCGGAGATGTCGCCATCATTAACCTGCTTGGAACCAACAACAGCGCCGCCATATTCTTCAACATTGAAGGAGAAGTTGTTGCCGATAGCGACAGCCGTCAGCTCGGTAGCACCGGTTGCTTTCATGATGTTGGCGTCCAAGGAAGCACTAACATTGCCCCAATTGCCCTGCCAGTTGCTGCCGGCAGCGTTGCCTTTAACATCAACAGAAGCGTTGTTGGCGATTGCCACTGCTGAAGCGGTGTAGCCGTCAACATTGCTTGCCACAACTTTGGTGTGGGCGTTGATGTCGCCGCGGTTGGTCTGGTCAATTTCGAACTTGGTGACGATGTTTTCGATCATGTCGACCGTGATTGTGTCCGTCACTTCTTCGAGGAAGATTTCATCCAGGGTGTTGGAAACTTTGAGGACCTTGCGGTCGTCAGCCATAGCACCGGTGGAGATCAGCGCTGCGGCGCTGGCGAGAAGGATCATTTTGTAGCCACGCATAGTATTCGCTCCTTGCGATTTTAAGTGGCGGCGCTTCTTGCGTCCGCCGTTGGGTTTAAAATCCGGTGGTTAGAACTCCGGACTTCAGTCTTGGTCCATGTGGACCTATCCAGGGCCTCCCTGCCCGGGGACGCAGAATTCCTTGCTAGAGCGCCGTGCGTCGCTTGCGACGCAGCCCGGCGCTCTAGCACATAGATTGCGGGAATTGCCCTAGCGCACTCAGTCCAGCCGAAGGCGGCCATTCAACGCCGTCTGATTGCCGCGGTTGATCTGGGTCGCATTCACGATGATGGTGGAGTTCGGTGCTGCTTCGATATTGATCAGGTTGCCGATGGCGGTGTTGCCTGAGCCGCGAAGTGACGAGCGCAGCTCTTTACGAACACCATTCTCATCCCGGCGCGGCGTCACGCCTGTTTCCATTTCAGAAACGCGGTCATGGCCAAGCGCTGCATCCATTGTCATTGGCCTTTCGCGGGTGAAAGCCTGAGCCACAGGTGCGGCAAGAATGCTTGCAGCCGTGAGAACAATGAGGCTGGTCTTCCTGACCATCGGACAAAACTCCTGTATCGCTGAGGCGCTGAATTGCGCTTGCTCGTTGCGATCAATGTGAGGATGTTTTACCGAAATAGAATCTATAATGCTTTAGAAAATAGGATGTAATACTTGCGTTCGATTAAACCCTCTTAGGTACCCACAAGTATAAAACCGATCAAAAGGATTACGCCCTTCGATATATGCATCGAATACCAATCTCACCTCAATACATTGATATTATGCACTTTTTCCGCCACCCCAGTTCATCGATGCATGCCCACAACGACATCGGGTAGGATCATTTACAGACAATACGATTGAAATAAGTATGGCTTTCAGCGGGACATTTTTTGAGAATCGTAACTGGACTATGAATTTTTTCTCAATTTGGTGAAATCTGTTAACTATACTTCGGTCACAAGCGCATCAGCGCCGTGCCATCAGCCCTATCAAAAGGCAAACCTGCACTGCGCCAACAACAATGAGGCTGAGCGCTGCGCCCTCCATGCCATAATGAAAGACCAAGGGCGGTGCGACGACGCCCGCTGTCGTCGCCAGCACCATGTGCAACAGCATGTGCGTCCTAAAGCGTTTGGCCGCGACCAGGGCATATTGCAAAAATGATGCGATGAACCGGAGGCCCGCTGCAGCCATTGTCAGCGTCAAGACGGTACCGTAGGCCGCATATTCCGGCGTGTAGATCACCGCCAACGCCCATGGCCCGAGGACAATTGCAAACGCAACACCACAAACGCCAAGTCCAGCGCCCAGCAACGCCAGCATGCCGGTCATTCTTAGGAAGCCCCGCCGGTCATCCGCCGCATGGGCGCGCCCGAGATGCGCGGAAGCTGCACTGCCAAAGGCATTCGAAACAACAACGGAGGCTTGGAAGAAGAAGAATACGCCTGTGAAATAGCCAAGCGCCCCAGGCTCCATTTCCCACTCAATCACATAACGCGGGATCGCTGTCTCCAGTGATGCCAGCGCGGCACCGACGCCAAGCGGCCAAGCCTTGATGATAACAGCGCGAGCGCCAGCAACAGCAGGTTCAGCACGCAGTCGGACACGAATGCCAACTGCCTCCCTGAGGAGAAACAACGCCACAGCAGCCGTGCCCCATCCAGCTAGCCCCGCCCAAAGCGCACCATCAGCCAATAGAAGGCCAGCCAGACATGCGGCAGGGGCCAATAGCGCTCGCAACAGTAGCGAGATGGCGATGGCCATCGTGCTACCTTCTCTCTGGCGTGCGCCGTATAGCAGGTCAAACAGGCCATCGGCGCTCTTAATTAGCGCAAACAACAGCAGCGCCGATGCCCCATCTATCCCATGCGCGCCCACGGTTAGAAGTGCGGCAATTCCCATCGCAAATGCGGCCGCTAACAATCCTGCCACGCGGGCAAGCCAGTAATCTCCGAACGTGAAGTCCCGGCCTGCGTCGCTGGCAAACGCGACCCTCAGCGCCATATTGGCCAAAAAATAGATTGGGTTGGCGATTGCAAGCGTCAGGCCAAAAACTGCCATCGCTTCCAGCCCCGCTACTTTGGCAATGGCAGAAACAATTGCCCATTGCCCCAGCGCGAAAACCCCATGGCCGAGCGAGATAAAAATCAGATCGCGTTTTAACCCACTATCGGCCTGACCTGTCATTGCCCTTGCAGCTTCCGGGGCCCTTGCAGCTTCCGGGCGAATGCAAAGAACGCCTGGTCCGGCTGCGTGATCTCATCGATCAGGTCCGCGAATTCGCGGTCCCCAGACGGCTTTGGCGCGCGGGCCTTGTTTTCATGACCGATCCGGATCCGAACACCGACTTGAGCCTTGATCGCGGATTCAAACCCTGGCGTATCATCCAGAAAACCGACGACGTGAAACTTTGCCAAATTCGCTTTGGCACGGTCCAAGGCTTCGCCGGTCGTCATATCAGCGGTCGAGGGCAGACCGCTGAAGAAATAGGTGTAGAAAGCGCCAAACTGGCGGGCGGCAGGTCCGTTCAGGAAGGTTTCAAAATCTTCAGGGATATGGCCATGAGCACCCGGACGGCCATGGCTGTATCGGTAATGAGATATGAAACGCGCCACGGGTTCCCGCAGAATGGTTACGAACTTGGCCTTCTCGCCATATGCGGCCCACCCGGCATCACTAAAGCGAACATGCGCCGATACACAGTCCACGCCAGCAGCCAAGTGATACAAAAGCATCCGTTCCCTCAGCTCTTCAGCGCGCGCCAATAATTCAGCGGCACTAGCAGACGGGTCCAGCATTTCTTCCGCACGATACGTCGCTTCCGGCAGCACCGTCGCCTGGCTTAACAGGAACCGCTTGCGGATAGCGCGGCCAACAGATGTTCCGCCTCATTTCGGCACGTGATGAAACACAATTCGGTTCGGGTGCAGCCGCTGCCGCGCCTTGCTGATGGTGCTACGTGCTGAATCAACGAGCGACATTCAAAGCCTCCGGCACATCGGAGGTCGCCGCCTCTGCCCCATCAGACCAATGACTGATGTCTAGATTGTATGCGGCGGCAAGTTCAGCATTCTGATTAGCAAACCGCCGTCGAATATCCCCAAGCACGGCCTTGTCTGCGGCCGTCAGGGTGGCAGGTACCGATTCTGTATTGATCCGCCGGTATACGGTGCGGGCAAACTTATAAAGCGGCGTTTTGGCGATCAGTCCACGCAGCCGCACGTTGGCTGAATGCACGGTCCGGTTTTTAACCCGGTAGCTCTCATTCTCGCGCGGGAACGCATAATTGCGGTAAAAGTCTGGATCAAGGCCTAGCCAAGCTGCGATGCCTGCCAGTGTGCTTGAACGATCCTGGCTCAGCGCATCAGTTGTGAGCACGCGCATCCGGTCATGCCCGACACGATCCTGCCAACGGTCCAGCCATTCACAATAGCGAACATTCACGAATGCATCTGCCAGCAGCTCGTTCTGCTCCAGCTTGGGATCTTGGTTCTCGACCATCTCGATAAAATCACCGAAAGATACTTCTGCGCCAAGCATCAGCCAATTATTGCAATAATACCGGTAGGTCGAGAGCAATTGGGCCGCCGGGTCCCGCACGACGAACAGGAATTTGGGCGTAGTCGGCAGGTCCGGCAGATGCGCCAGCGCCGTCTGCTGATACATATATGTCGGCGTCGCTTCCAAGCGGACCTTCGCATTGGGCTTTTTGACCGGAAAATAATCCTCGTAGCCAGCAAGCCCCATTAGGGCAAAATTTTGCACCGGACTAAACACATGGCTTGAGGGATCATTGAAATAGCAGGTTTCCTTAATGCGCGCGCCCTCAGCTTCAGGATGATCAGCGATCCACTGAAACAAAGATGACGTGCCGCATTTGGGCGCACCAGCAACGATGAGATTGGGCAA
>Ga0181604_10002303_pt1 | contig 16607 bp, 13 predicted proteins | sample 041ome_12_FD_148663 | JGI IMG/M metagenome (GOLD analysis project Ga0181604, IMG submission 148663) | Coastal salt marsh microbial communities from the Groves Creek Marsh, Skidaway Island, Georgia - 041410US metaG (spades assembly) | ecosystem: Environmental > Aquatic > Marine > Intertidal zone...
TGTCTGTCACTGGTGTTGCTACTATGAATGACCAATTGGTCGTAATTAAGGATGCTTCTCTTAACAGCAAGCTGTTTGTTGCCAACGATGTTTCTTTCAATAGCAAGTTGTTTGTTGCCAACGATGTTTCTTTCAATAGCAAGTTGTTTGTTGCCGACGATGTTTCTTTCAATAGCAAGTTGTCTGTCACTGGCGTTGCTACTATGAATGACCAATTGGTCGTAATCAAAGATGCTTCTCTTAACAGCAAGTTGTTTGTTACCGACGATGTTTCTTTCAATAGCAAATTAAGTGTTACCGGCGATGCCTCACTGAATAGCAAGTTATTTGTTGCCAACGATGTTTCTTTCAATAGCGAGTTGTCTGTCACTGGCGTTGCTACTATGAATGACCATTTGATTGTAATCAAAGATGCTTCTCTTAACAGCAAGTTGTTTGTTGCCAACGATGTTTCTTTCAATAGCAAATTAAGTGTTACCAACGATGCCTCCCTGAATAGCAAGTTGTTTGTTGCCAACGATGTTTCTTTCAATAACAAGTTGGCTGTCACTGGCGTTGCTACTATGAATGACCAATTGGTCGTAATCAAAGATGCTTCTCTTAACAGCAAGTTGTTTGTTAATGATGATGTGTCTTTCAATAATATGCTTTTTGTTACTAATGATGTATCATTGAACAGCAAATTGTTTGTTAGTAACAATGTTTCAATGAACAGCAAGCTGTTTGTTGCTGATGACGTTTCATTCAATAGTAAGCTAGTTGTTGCCAATGACGTTTCTTTCAATAGCAAATTAAGTGTTACCGGCGATGCCTCACTTAATAGCAAGCTATTTGTTGCACAAGATGCTTCTCTTAATAGTAGATTGGTAGTTGGAGGTGATGTATCACTAAACCGTAATGTTGATATTAGTGGCGATTTGGTTATTAAAGGTAATCTTTCAGTTTATCAACAACAAAACACTATGGTAATTAACACTACTGTTAATAATTACGAGGTAATTATAACCAATGATATGTCATTAAATGGTAATATTACTGCATCTGGTTCCATAAGAGCAATGAATTTCAACGCCACATCCGATTATCGTATTAAAGATTACGTCCGTTCGCTTTCGGATTGTTCATTTACCATTGATAATTTGAGACCTGTAACTTATCATAATAAATTGTCAAACATACCAGATATTGGTCTCATTGCTCACGAAGTACAAGAACATTTCCCATTCCTAGTGACGGGCGAAAAGGATAGTGAACCACTGCAATCTGTAAATTATACAGGATTGATTGGTCTGTTAATACACGAAATACAACAATTGAAACAACGTGTATCTATATTAGAACAAAACACCAACCAATAAACCCATACTATCAAATGCATTGAATGGTGTAATATGAACTATCTATTTTTCATATTACATTACCTAACTATACCAAACCGTCCTCTCTTACACGCACACGCATTACTATCTGTATTTCTGCTTCCCAATGCACATTTACATTCCGTTTTTAAATTTGTCGGCTCATTGTCCCAATATGTACGAATATTTACTAGACTACTTCTCGTCGCATAATCTTCTTTTTGTGGGTCAAACCATACTCCAGAAGATAATACACGATTATTACGGTCTTGTGTATCCTTACATACTATAAATGTTGGACAATTCTCAACCACTTTATCCATATCATATATTCGCTGTCTTGAATTCAATGTTAATTTGTTCAGGGTCGGCTTGGTATTCACTATCGTATTTGTCAATGAATATTCTTTATAGTGTAGCAAATCTTGGGAATTAAATACAGCAGATTGGTTTGTTGCCCCAGCATCCTTCTGATTATCTATACGCAATTGATTGGATATCCGTTTATATTTTAAGTAATCACTTTGAGACATTTATTATATACATTACTCCACGATTTTATTGTCCAGTAATTCCCTTTGTTATTAGAGTATAACTAATATAGCTTACTAATATTCCCACTACTGCACCTACACCTAGCTGTTCTATACTATGTCGTTTATACTTCCATCGCTGATATAGTGTTAGACTTATTATAAATAATCCACTTATCAAGTTCATTGTTGATGGTTTTACTAAATAGGAATACGTTACTAAACCTGATACCAGTTGAGAATGTCCTGATGGCATTCCATATTCTTGCGCACCTTTATATGTTTCATATGTTGTCATACTACGCCCTCCTACTGGACGAGATTCTTTTATCCAATCTTTTAATCCACTATTTATAATTATATTTATACAAAACAACACTATATTCCACGTCCAGTATATACCATTACCCCAAAGATACCATAGACTTATTACGAATAATATTGCTGGTCCAAATAAACCTATCAAATCCAATGTATATATTAAAGGGGATGGCAGTGCTTCTACTATGATGTTATGCGAAGATATTGGTAAGTCCATTATACATATCATCTTATTTTATTTTTTTTTATTTTATTTACTTGCACGTTCTTGCGGTTTATATAACTGTTCACATATTAATGAGAATGACCAATTTGCATTATTCAGGTCAACTACATTCCCACGATCACTTAGTAGTTTTACTGTCATACGACGTATATTTACTGGACCAAAGTAGATTCGTTCTTGATTCTGCATGGTTCCACCAAATTCAACGAATGATTGACCGTTTTGTAATCCAGCTAACTTCATTGGTATAATTCCAAATACATCTTTCGCAAATGGACCAGTACCATAACTCTTACTTGATACTTCACCTAGGTCTTGTTGGGACACATTAACGGTTTGACTTAATGCATATATTTGATTTTGGGTTAATTTACTATAATCAGTTCGTTGTTCGGTGTTATATGTTAATTCCTTCGTTACCGGATCACACGTATAATTTGTACGATTCGCATACGATGGTAATGGTATATCGGTATCCTTGGTTGTTATTGTTACTAATCCGTCGTTCAAATGGTTTTGATTGTAATCATCTAATGTTATTAAAAAATAATTAAATAAATTTGTACTGATACACGTATCAGCGACTATGGTTACGTTTCTTGATGATGTATAATCTGACAGATCATATGTGGTTGAACCACGATACCCCAATATCCAACCTAATGTGGTATCCCAAGTTACATTTCTTACACTACTTACGCCAGAAAAACATTTTACAAAACTATATGGATCATAAAATACCATCTTGTAATCCTTCGTTGTATATTCCTTATTTACTGTTATACGAAACTTTGTATATTCTACACCATCGATTGTTATTATACTCACATTTGACCCCTCTGCTATCGTGTCTATAAATTGATTGTTTATCTCTTCTAATAATCTAGCACGTGTATATGATATAGTTGTACCTGTTTCTACATCATTCAAAGGCAATCTAAATATTATGTCATTATAACCATCTATTGATGCAACCCCTTCTTCATACGGTACTAATTGAAACGTATTATTATTATCTGTACAATTAAATTTGGTCTGAACTATCTCTGTTTCACCTTTTACACCTAACGCTATTGAACCATATGCATTTGTTGCACTATATGATAGGGGTGAACTACTTATCAAGTTATAACTTGTATCTATCATCGTATGTGATATTTTCATATATTCATTCCACGTATCTTGATTATAATCTTGATTTATTACTACAGTTAATGCACAATCATATTTGCCATTTGTTTGTGTTCCGAGTGATAACACCGTTCCTTTTAAATCCTCAAATAAACTAAATTGGCTATTTATATTATCTACTAATTCTGTCAAATCTGTATATTCCGTTTTAGATGGTGATGGTATTAAATATCCATATGCTTCAGATGCTGCATATCTGATGGACCTTCCATAGTTATCTTTGCCTGCATCGTCTTTCCCTGCAGTAGCCTTCGCTTTGAATAATGCAATGTAACTTGAATCTATTACATATGAGCTGGACGCATCAAATGTTGATGTAAAGACATTATTTGTTGATATATCCAAATATGTACCATTGACTCCTGATAAATCAAATATTGATGATAAACACCCTATATTACCAGATTGCCCAGTTGCTAATGATTTTATGTTAAATAACCCCTCTGCATAATCTACATAATATCCACTATCACCTGATACATTATCACCTGTTACATTCATTGTAAAATCTGATTGTGTTATATTATATGATAAATCTTCTAAAAACTGAATACTATAATCTGCTTCCGTTAGTTGTTTATTTACAACCACACTTAATGTTGCAGTAGCATTTTGACCTGTAACTGTAATTTTAAGGTTTGTACCACTTAATACATTTACACCATCCTTATCTCTATACGTGGAAAATGCGTTATTTATGGTGTTTTCTAATACACGAGTTGTACCCGATAAGTATGGTGTTTGGGTTCCATTTGTATTTGCTGGATGATTGACTGTGTAACTTAAATCACTCGTCATATATTCTCCAACATTCAGCGCACTAAATGTTGCCAAATAACCATCTGTTGGTATCGTGTAATTATCTTTGTATCGGTATGTTGATGTATATACACCACTACTTGTATCCAAGTTATAAAAACTAGCAAATCCCATTTCCTTTACTAAAAAACTATCTGTTAAGTCTAATTTATATTCCTTGGTCTGGATATTCTTAGTTAAATCTACCTGAACGTTGAATACATCTACATTATCTATTTTCACTAACGTATTGTCCTTTGTAAAATTATCATTATTTGTCGTTTCATTAATTGAACCGTTGATTGCTCTAATATAACCATCTAGACTATATAATTCTGAATTTGGTATTTCTATCTTAAATGCATTATTACTTACATCAAATCCTGAGTTATGACACGTTAAATATATATATGGCGATGTTACGATTGTAAATTGATTATCTGCCTGTTGTAATGGTGAGCGTTCCGATATTATATTATTCATCTCCGAGATGTAAGTTGAACTTGGGTTAAAATGAAAACAAGATGTTAATCCTGTCCATACTCTATTATCACTCGGAAACACTATTTGCAATTTTGACCTACTTATATTTGTCGTCATATTTCGGTCTAATTTTAACTGTAATCTAAAATATGAATTTTCGGACACTTCTATACGCTCTATTGACGAACTATTCGGTTTATCACTCTCACTATTATAGAGATACTCATTCTGTTTTATCGCATTAGATAATGCATCTGTTATCTGGGTTCGGGTATAGTTTCCATCTACTAAATCTAGTGTTAAATTAAACGATAAATCTATAATATTACCATAACCTTGTTCATTGTAATCATCTCCTATATATCTATTTATTGTAATACTTTTATTTGAGGTATCTACTTCAAACCGCGTTTCGTTGTTCGCTGTATCACTACTAGATGGTACTGTTTGAGTTCCTTTTAGGTGATACATATTATATGATGTATCCGTTAACCCTAGAAACCCTGGTATTGTGTTTAACCTAGATTCGTCATCTGACGACTCTAGAAATTCTAAGTAATAGCTTGTCTCGTTATACTGTTTATATATATCTATATTTGTCGTTATCAACGATGTATTACTATTATACAATAAATTCGTATTACCAAAACTAACATCTGGATATACTAACTTTGCATTATCTATACTGACATTGATCGTATTTGTTAATTCTTGGGGGCTGTAATTTCCGGCAGCAATGTCTATTTGATAATCATGATTTCCATTGGCTATACCTGGTACATTCCCTTTTAGTATAAAAAAATTACTTCCAAAATTATTATTTATTGTATACCACGTATATGGGATTTGTACTGAATATAATTTTAATGATACCACATCCTTTAACGGATCAGATAAATTAAAGGTAAACTCTGTTGATATTGTATTCTTATTATCACGATATTGACTATCTACACTTATTATTCGCTTTACTGTCTGTTGTAGTAATGGATTTAATTGACCATTTGCGTATTCCAATGATTTTGTATAACCTATATTATCTATACCCGGAGTTATCACACTTTGACTTTCTACTTTGGGATTTACTGAGATTACACTTGATGGCTCTGTTGTACTTGATACATTCGTGGGTTCTACTTTTTTATTCGTTGTTAATTTAATTATATCTTGATTACTTAAACCTTCTCGTATATTCGTAAAACCTTCTTCTTCATCTTCTTCATCTTCATCTTCTTCATCTTCTTCAAAAAACCGATGGTATATTTGTTCAAAAAATTTTGCCAATTGGTCTCCTGATTCATTCTGAATATTTTTATATTTCTTGATTAAAAATATTATTTTTGCCTCTAATTCACGGTCTGTCGGATCATCCAAATCTAATATATTAAATAATTCTTTATCCGTATATGTTGATACGTCATACATTTTTACATCATCATGACTCTTTGGTAATTGGTTAGTTGTTGATGATGACATTTTATTCATTCCCCCAATATATATTTACTTGGAATATAAAAAAGTCTATATATTATTCTTATGCATTAATATTTTTTGTATCAATTCATCTATGTATCTGTTTCCATTCTTGGCTGACGGATTCGTTTTTTAAACATTTCTCCTATATAACTCACCATATCTAGACGAGACGACATCTTATATAACATTTCTGTTGGAAAACTTTTCAAACCCTGTCCTCTTTTCATATGTTTATTTCCACTAAAACATAATATATCAAATACCTTCATTATACGTTCCTCATCCTCCGACATTTCTGTACGACTTATTCGGATTTTTCCTATAAATACATACCTATTGTAATTCCCATTTGAATAGACCATTATTTTACTCACTATTGGACGATTGCGGATCATTCCTATTCCCATTATCTTGTTCGTATCATTATTCATTTCTAATACGAACATTATTGATTCCATTGGCACTACATTCGCTATTGGGTCTGGACTACAATAGATACACCCTATGTTATTTTTACTTGCACGATATCTCTCATTCTCGTTCCACGTGTTTCTATTAAAACGACTCGTCATTATATGATTTCGCATTTGCTTCTTATATTCACATAACTGCTTACGATACAATCGTTTGTCGGTTGGCACTATTGGATGCATTTTAGTTATAATTTATATTATTACTATTTTGGCTTTCTATTTAATCAATTTTATGTTTCCAACACAAACAAATATAAAACTCCTTACACTATATACATTACATGGAAGAAGACACTAACCAAATTTCTATTGATTTTACTCACGATAATGATGATATAGTAGAATCTTCTCCGATTTTAAATAGAACATTTACCAACGATACTGAGGATGCCAGTCATTCATCTGAATCACTTCATATTCCTGTTAAAATCAATATACAACCTAATGATAATGATAATCTACAACCCAATATTGGCGATGTAGAAGAAGAAATCGGACTTTCATTATATACTGATAATCATTTTACTAGCATTACCAATAAAGACCTTGAACGAGTTCGTAATTTATATACCACTCCTCTTATATTACCTGACGAAACTCATATTGTATATAAATCGTCTAGTAATAGTCCGGTATTATCCATATTAGATAGCAATAGAGGCAGCCGAAGTAATAGTGACGAAGAACCAGAAGCATACGAACCTCATAATCTACCGGCTAATAATGACATTCCTATTCGCGCACGCCATAGAAACCGCTACAATAAACTTGCTTATCGTGATGTGGAACGTTCTATCAGTAAGTATTATAAACAGAATCAAAACAATTCTCTTTGTTCTAATGAAATTGATATTCTTACTACGTATGTTAAGGGACAAAAACATCTTTACAATCAATCCAAACTCATTACTCAACAAAAATTATATTGTTTGGTCTTTCCTGCTATCATTATTAGTGCTGTTATTACCATTATTTCTCCTTTTGTTGAATGCCAATCTTGGAATGTTGGGATTATTTCTGGACTTAATGCCATTGTTACCTTATTTATTTCTTTGTTGAACGTTTTAAAATATGAATCTTCGGTTGAGATGTTCACGCTTCTTTCTTCTCTATTTGATAATATTGAAACTTCTCTTGAACTTACTAGTAGCAAACTTACTATGTTACAACAAACTAGCGACACGTCATCTACCATTATAGCGAAATTTAATGAAGTTGAAACCAAAATCAGTGATTATAAACTTACCAACCCCGTTATCGTTCCAGAAGAAATTAAACATCTTTTTCCGATCATATCACATATTAATATTTTTTCTTTCATTAAGAAAACGGAACTGCATAGGAAATCTTTGATTGAAAAACTCAGAGATATTAAAAATGAAATTTACTTTATTTTATACAAATGGGACAAAATGGAAAAAATAGAAATACAAACCAAACAATTACAATCTTCTTCACTTGTTCCTACTTCATCACTTGACAAAATCCAACACCAACGCGAACATGAACGATTAATTTCTCTTTATGCACTCAAGGAAATTACCAAAAATGAAATCATTGAGTTTCAGCAAACTTATAGTGTTATGGACACCATCTTTAATAGAGAGATTTCCGGTGCCGAACGACACCGCAATAAGTTCTGGGGATACCTACTATGCTATTATGTTAAACCTCCGGTTATTTCTTATGATTATTTAGATGGCATTACACCCATTCTTTCTAGTTATTTTAGTAATAATATTATTAATGAATATACCGTCCGAACGAAATCCAGCTAACGCGCTGGGCATATCTTCCAATACCAAGGCATATCATGTACCAGTTTAACTGACCCTTTATCGGTTAATGTCTTTTGTACATATTTTGCCATTTCACTCTGAACATTCCATCTTATTGTGATTATTACGCGCTTATGGGACGCGTCATTTCGTAATGGTATTTCACGTATGTTATCAATTATTCCCATATTCAGACTGCTTATCTTATTACATATATAATCTCGCTGCACGTTTGTATCCAAACGAGGAATACATATGGATGAATATCGGTAAAACATTTTTATTGATATCTGCTGTTATTACTTACTTTTTTTGTACAATTGAAGTTTCAATTTTACAAAATGTTTCATCTTTTTGTATTTTCCTACTCCCATTCTAGCTATTTGCTATTTTGTATTTCGTATTTTCCTACTCCCATTCTAGCTATTTGCTATTTTGTATTTCGTATTTTCCTACTCCCATTCTAGCTATTTGCTATTTTGTATTTCGTATTTTCCTACTCCCATTCTAGCTATTTGCTATTTTGTATTTCGTATTTCGTATTTTCCTACTCCCATTCTAGCTATTTGCTATTTTGTATTTTACTACTCCCTTTTTGAATTATAAAACCTATTGTATAGGTTGCTGTCTCGGGTTAAATGTATTTATTTACATTTTATCATTCGGCACATGTGTTTAAATGCCGATATGTACAGATTAATACCCCCCACTATTATCCATACACGATTTTGCTGTTCCGAGACATACTTATAAGTATTATTGTTTTTAAATCATTTGTGTTTAATTGTTTATTTTTTTATATTCTCTTATTCAAATTACATTATGAATCATACTAATATTGATACTGATATTCATACAGATAACATACTTAGTACCAATCAAGAAGTTATTGCAGATATTGAAGATACATCCGATTTAGATGTTTCTTGGATTAATGAACAACAACGTATTCAAACCATTGAAAACAACTATTGCAGAGAACCTGTCACTGATATACAGGTTTATTCTTTATATATCAACAAACTATCGGATATTGATAAAATCACTCGCAAAAAATACCACATTCATAACAATCTACTCAATCGGGATGCCGTTCTCGGTATCATACAATCCAATAAATATGCTACTTCTAAAAAATATAAATTGATAGATGTTCTCCTTTATCACGTCGACTTGGAACCACAACATATACAAACGTTCTCTCAATCCACTGATATTCCGGCTAGTTCAAAACCCTTTTTTAAAATTTTACCCATTGTTGATGAAATTATTATACCACCTTCTATCTTTATTTTTCATAGTATCAATTCGGTGTTTTTTATCTATAAAGAAACGAATACTAGTTCTCATAACCATACTATCAAATCTATTTTAAAACATACTTCTACTATCAATGCTGCTACTAGACCCACTCATACCAAAAAGGTCCGAATTTCTATGGAAACACTGCAACACGATTTCATTCCTCAACGAACGAATAAACCCAAAAAAACTAGGAAAAATGTTATTGCTATATCCAAATAAAACTACTAAAGGGTATAAATGCTTCTATTTACTACTTACTAGCCTGCTCCGTCATATGAACTCCTTTTCCAATTCATACGAGTTAAACCATTTCTTTGAAAATGAACTCCTTTTCTTCTTCTTTCATAATTACCGCGATACTTCTAAGGATACCGATATATCGTTGATTCACCGTCTCAGTAAGGTTCTCGCTACTATTAAAATATATATCCATCATCCATATCATTATCATCTGTGCGCACGCAACGCCCTCATTCGGTTTTACAGATTAATTGGATATACTCGCTCTGTTTTGGTAGGCAAAGGTGACCATCACTTATCCTATCTTATGATATTTGTATGGTATCAGCATTTCCCTACTCTTGCCACTTATGCTCTTCACCGATTCGTTGTTTCCACACGACATCAACACGCCGCATTCGGCTCTTGGCGAGATATCAAGTATCTTTGCCAATTTATACGTACCTATTCAGACAAGGGAGAACATCATTCGCTTATTGACATTTGTTGTGACTTTGTCAATTCACAACTCGATTGCGATTTGCAAATACAACATATTTACGCTCTACCTATACACTCTCTTTCTATTAGTAATGTTGCTAAATGGATTCCACGAGAACATAAACAGTTTGACTGGCTTTCACATAAACTCGCTATTCACTGGACTCATAAAAATAAACCTTTCTTTTTTTATCGGACTACCGACGAATCCTATCACGCTGCCGTTTCTAAATCTAAACGCCTTTACCGCAAAAAAATTGCTGCTTTAAATAAAATTATTGATACTACTCAAATCAAACAGTGTGCCAGAAACAGACGAGATATCATTCCACAACACGTTTCACGCTATACACAAATGAAACAACCGAACCTCGTTTTTGGCTATGGAACAAATGATGTGGATGACAGATATACTTGCTCTCAACATTTTAAAGAATGGGCTGACTTACCTTCTTACCGCAATGGCACTCACGCTGTTACGCCTCTCCCTATTTATCATTTTGTAAAACTCGCACTCAAAATAATTCACAACTCTTCTTATTTGACTGAAGAAGATATTCTATATCAACGCACTCTACTTCATACACAATGGAAACATTTATCCAAATCGTTCTTTTCACGACAATGTGGGAATGCTATACCCATCATTGATGCTTCTGATACTATGTTCAATATTCATTCTGAATGCTATTATTCATCCGTCGGTTATGCCATTCTTTTTGCTCAATATAGCAATATTGGCAATCGGGTACTCATCGTTGGAAATGCTCCCACTTGGGTTAATCTAGATGATAATACTTCAGACTTTGTTTCTATGGTAGAAAATATACATTTCGCCGTTTCTTCCGCTTATTGCACCAATGCGAATTTTAATCTATCTTTTCATCTCATCGCAAATACCATTCGTTCGGCTGGACTCAATCCACGCGATATTATCAAACTACGACTTGTCATTTTCTCCACCTTCTCACATATCTCTAATCATACTCTTTTCTATGACCACATTGCTTCCGTTTTTTCGCAATACTCTTCTCTCACTCCTTATATCGTTTTCTGGAATGTCGCTAAACACACTAGCGACACGTTTCCTTGCTCCATTCATCAAAAAAATGCTATTATGGTTTCGGGGTTCTCTCCATTCATTTTTAATACCATGAGACTCACTTTCAAACGACCTATTAATAATCCTTTTCATTTTATCTGCAAGGTTCTCAATCATTCTCATTTTGATATTCTTCAAGAATATCTTTTACTACTTGGTGTATAAAACTCTGCTTGCTTTGTTCCTTTCCATCATATAATTGTTTTATTACTCTATCATATGATGGATAATGTTATTTATTGTTGTATGCGTTTTTCGTATAGTTTATTATCACGTTGCAATTCATTATTAATTGAATGCCAGACTTCTTTATGCACTTCGTCACGTACATTACCGTTTAGTGATACGATTCGCATATACTTACCTTGTTTATTCTTATCACTCCGTTTTACTTTACCTAATATTTCTTTCATATATTCTTTCGTTTTTTTACAATCCGCACGATCACTCGGCAACGATAATACTATCTCTTCTAAATATGCTTTGTATACTGACTGATTTGGCGCACTACCGATTTTCAATTGATCTATGATATGTAAGTACATTATTGACAACCCATAATTATCCCACGTTTTATAATATGTCTGCAATTCTTCTATCATCTCTTTCCACCTCTTTCCTATATACTTACTGTAATGTTCTATCATTTTTTCTCTATACTTTTCTCGCACGTCTTGTGAAATTAATTCTAATAATGAATTATTCGTTTTTACAAACTCCCCTATCACCTTTCCTATTTGCTCTTTTGTTACTTCTTGTTCTAAACCTAGGGGGTTCTCCTTATTACCAAAGCCTACATACCCTTTATTACTTATACTTTCATCCACCAACTCATTCGCACCATATGAAATCATTGCTATTTCTAAACACCACGGACCATAATCCGGACCATATACATAAAAGGCGTCTCTATAACTGTTTTTTGCTACTTCTAATATATCTATTGACAAACCAAAATCTATTATGATTGGGGTTCCTCGCTTATCTTTACACATTATATTGTTCTCCTTCACATCATAATGGATTATTCCCGCATCATTTAACTTACTATATCCTTCTAACAATTCATTGTGGGTTTCTACTACATCATCCACTATTCTCATTGCACGTTCCATATATTTTGTTAGCAAATGCTTCATTAATGTGTTTTTTCCTACATATCTTAATTTACTTGCCGAATACGAATCCCCTTTTTCCAGCATACCACACTTTGTTATCTCTTTCTCTGATACTCTTGACAATGATACCTCACACGATGACAATATCGGAGCATAATATTCTTTATAATTCTTTATCTGTTTTATCTTATTACCTATATTTGTCTCATTTTCTAGTGTTGTATTACGTGAGATTTGTACTTTTGTTATATATTTATCGGTTAATTTTTCGTCTACATTACAACTTATTCCTGGACGAAATATACATCCATAACTACCTTTACCCATCACTTTCGGGGGATTATTATTCGCTCTAGGTATTATTACGTTTGCCATTGGGGTTTTACTATATTATACTATCTTGCGACAATAAAAAATATAACCTTACGTGTTCATTCTTTTTCTTTTTTTCTTTTTTCTTTTTTACGTGTTCATTCTTTTTCTTTTTTACTTTTTTTATCAGCACCCCCTATCGTCACTTTGATATTGTAAAAACGGTTCTTATACGTCTTCTTTAACTTATTTGTTACCTTCTGTATTTCTTCACGCATATTATCATTTTCATCCATTACCGTACGAGATAACATTTCAGATATCACCTTATAGTTCAACTTACAAAAGGAGAGAAAACTTTTGGCTGCTGTTATCTCTATCGGGCGCTTGTTCCCTTCCAGTTCGCTTTCTAATATACTACGATTTATCTCACCACGAATATAGTCATCTATTGTTCTCAATACTTCACGAGGTAATCCCTCGTATTCCTTTCTCACCACCGGCACCGTTTGCTCATCACTTTTTACCTTCTTACGATAATAATACCTCGCACTTTTATACATTCGGTCATATATATCACCTGTCAGTCCATTTGATGTCAATCTTGACACCTCTTCTCCTATCAACAATTTGATATCTGGTTCCTCTATCCATTTATGCCACGCTTCCTTGAAATCCTTACGCTCATCATATTCATGTACCTTTGCAAATGACGACAGTTGCTCTATCACTCCCTCACTATATGTATACCTATTTGTCTTGATGCTTATTTTTGTGCTTATGTTTGATGATGGTTCTATCATAATACTACTTTGATTCATTTACGATTAAATTAATTATTTGATTTGCTACTTATTTCATATATAAAAAGTTTTCAATTTTTTATCACTATATACATACATAAGATGGATAACGATAGTCCATTCGCGAATACCAATTCATTGATTGTTCTCTATTTAGAACCCTATCTCAACACTTTTTACAAATCTTATCAAAATATTATTACTCTCAATGCTATGCCCACTGGACCCCTTGCACTATTGGTTTCTTCTATCTCTTCGCCCAGACTTTCACCGTTTTACGATACGAGTCCGTTCACTTCCTATCCTCAATGCACATTCGCTCTACTACGCTATCCTAACAATTCTTCCACACCACACTCTCCCAAAAATCCTGACTTCTTTATGGGCGCCGACGATATTCCGTCTGTTTTTTCATATCTACGACAAAATGGGTATACCATTGATACCAGCCTTACCAAATTGATTCTTAATACCAACATCTCTTTGGCTGGCACTTCTAATCATAATGCTTCTCGCAAAATGATTTGCACCATTCAATACAACCACTGACTTTGTTGTTCAGTTACTCATTCGGGTTTCTTTTCTTGGTATATTCTAAACGAACGACACACTCTTTCCATGTCCTATTGTAAATCTTTGTTCTCCAATTCTACTCTATCTTCCAATACACGTTCTCTTATTTATCCTATATCATTGGGCATTGGACCTATCACCACTTCATCCGACGACACTTCCACCGATGTACTTGATTTCTTAACCTCTTCCTATCTCAGTATTCTTCGTATCATTGAAACTCAATACGGTGCCAATATGGCTAACAAAACGTATGAATCTATTCCGGCTGATTATCTACAATTTACCTCTTTGGTCGATAATTTGAAAATCATTCAGAGCAAAACCAATAACTCTACCCTTTCACTTCTTCTCAAAATTGCAGAAGATACCTTGATCGGCGCTGTCAACTCTTATACCCTTTATGGCGATAACCTTATTCTACAAGTTGATAAATCTTTCTTGGAAAAACAGGTCAATGATATTCTTACCGACAAAAATACTAAGACCGTTGAAAATACATTTAGTTACAGTAATTTGTCCGTCCAGAAAACCTTCAAACTCGCTGCCGTTTTTAACTACTATATTATGATTTACGGACTTCCTGCGCAAGGTGTTGGTTTTGACCCCGTCAAAATTTCTTTCCTCGTCAATATTCTCACCGAAAAAGGCATTGACCCATATGGATAAAAAATTGATTTGTTCCTTACTTTTTCACTCTTGCCATTATTATTACCATTTATCATGTCCAAACAATATAAACCTAAACTCAGACATTACAACATTAATCCTTATTGCCGGACATGCCACAAAGCAGGCAAAACTTACGAACAATACACCAACCATTGGACTCGGTCGGAACCTGGACCTAACGGCATTATTACTTGCCCTCTCATTATTAATACCACATGCTCACGATGCAAACTTACTGGGCATTGGGCAAAATATTGTACTGCCATTATTACTACTCCTTATACTGAACACATCAATCCACGCTCTTGGTCCAATGTTTTGCGGACCCCTCCACCTACTGTTTTGAATGATGATTCTCGTTATATACGACCACCCTCTCCTGATTACCCACCTCCACCTCATTCTCCTTGACCGATTTATTGTTTGTGAATAAATATAAAAAGACGGTGATACTATTTATTAGCTAATTACTATGTCCTCAGCTTGTTCATTCTGCAATAAACCTTATAAGTCTCGCACTTCACTTATTAAACACTCCGCAAAATGTAGCGCTCGCACTGATAATATCACCTCCGATATCATTGATGAACCTCAAGTCAGCGTTCCTAGTCCTCGTCCTAGTCCTAGTCCTAGTCCTCGGACTATTCCTGTTCCTGTTCTTTCCGAACGAGAAGAAGTTCTACGCACACGACAACGTCTTTCCGATGAATTCACGGAAAATGCACGATGCGACTTTAGAGAACAACTTCAAGCTTTGTCTTTGCCTGGGTCCAATGGCGAGAATATTACTGTGAATGCCAAGGTTTTTGACACCCTTACTAGAGCCTTTGTCGGAGAACTTTTTAATTATCAACATAACCAACTCAAAACCATTGTTGGACATAACCACGTCCTTGCTGAAGAAAATAAAATGCTCATCACCGTTCTGCGGTCAGTCGTCCTTATGAAACATAAAGATGGCTCTCTCGGCGAATATGACTTCTCTTCTGATGAGGAAGATGATGAGGATAAAGATAAGGACGCTACCAAATCTACTTAAATACGGTTTATCCTTTATTGTATATCAATATTTTTATTGATATATTACTCAATAGTTTAAATTCGTTGTTTTTTATACTTGCATATCATATATAATTAGGATAGTTATGTCATCCACCTACTATAATATGACTGACCCTACTGGGAATAGTGGCTTTTTGCCTACTGTTACATTTACTAGTACGAATTCTACTTTTACTTCGACGCAACGCACTGCGCAACTCACCACTTACGGTATTACCGGTTACTATGAAGCTGACTTTGCTGATAATATTACGACTATTGAGTCGAATGCGTTTCAAAACGATTTGAAGGTCGTCGTCGTTA
>Ga0181604_10002305_pt1 | contig 16596 bp, 13 predicted proteins | sample 041ome_12_FD_148663 | JGI IMG/M metagenome (GOLD analysis project Ga0181604, IMG submission 148663) | Coastal salt marsh microbial communities from the Groves Creek Marsh, Skidaway Island, Georgia - 041410US metaG (spades assembly) | ecosystem: Environmental > Aquatic > Marine > Intertidal zone...
TCGCACCATCACGTTTCGCGAGGCGGCTTCCCATCTCACCGAACACCAACGGAACATGCGCATATTCAGGCGTTGGAAGCCCGAGCAGTCGTTGTAAATGCATCTGTCGAGGAGTTGATGACAACAAATCATCCCCTCGAACGACCTGATCAATACCTTGCAGAGCATCATCAACGACGACTGCAAGGTTGTATGCCGGCACTCCATCGGCGCGCGCCAGCACGACATCATCAACGCCGCCTTCAAATTCGCCAGCAATCAAATCCTTCACCACATACGTCTCTCCTGAGGTGCGAAGACGCAACGCGGGTCGTCTGCCTTCGGCTTCCCGTTCAGCACGCTCGCGAGAGGTGAGATTGCGGCACGTGCCTGGGTAGGCCCCATCTGGCAGATTCCCATTCGGTGCCTGGGCAGCGGATTCGATTTCTGCTCGAATCTCGCGACGGCTACAAAAGCACGGGTACGCATCACCGCTTTCGGTGAGTCGAGCAATTGCCTGGTGATACAGCTCAAACCGTTCAGACTGGCGAACAATTTCCGCTGACGTTGTCACACCAATTGCGGCAAGATCATCAATCTGACGTTGTTCGAACTCAGGTGATGATGTGACAAGATCGAGATCTTCCATTCGGATAATGAATTCGCGACCCGTCGTGTGAGCGAGCAGTGCCGCAACCAGTGCCGTTCGAAGGTTTCCAATGTGGAGATCCCCTGTCGGTGAAGGTGCGAAGCGACCCGCCATTGCACCATTCTTGTCATATGGGCCGAACGCATCCAGCGACAGATCAACATCGCGGCCGGCAACCAAACCGTCGAGAACGCATGGGACTGATTCTGAAACGAGATGGTGACACCTGCGTGTGGTGTCGCCGCCTGTTCGACGACCGCCATGTTCTGCCAACCACTGAGCACCTTGTTCCGCGAATTAAGGGCGGCCCTAGTTGGATTGAAAATGAAGTTGCCGCCTGCAAGCGCTGCAATAACGAACGCGGCCATCGAACCCTCGGTGAGTTCGCTGACGAATGTGAAGGCCTAGGGCGTGAGCCCGATGTCGAGCGAATTGTCCGGGCACTTGAATCTCTTCAGCAGACGATTGCCGTGCGCGGCGGGCAACGTCGCGCCCGACCATATGTCGCCACTCAACTTCGTCGCCTTCGCCGTCGTTAACAAGGGCTGAAAACTCGCTCTTACACATTGAGTGATGTCGTAGTCTCAACCTATGCGCAGGTGCAAAACACCAGTGAAATTTGGCCGAAGGAGACAGATCGCGCAATGACGTGTCCTAGTTGCGGGGTATCACCGCCCTCTGATGCAAAGTTCTGCAACAGCTGCGGCACGGTGCTTGCCAACCCCTCAAATGCCTCCACCGAGCTCATCGACGCAATCACCTCAGAGTCACCTGTTACCGAAATCAGCGACCCTGACAGTGACCAAACCGGCGAGCTAACCGTGGTGGTGAACTCAGAAACTGATCACCTCGACGAACTTGCGCTCACTCGGCTTCATGACTCGATCCAAACCGAAGAGCTTAAACAAACGATTCAGATCGCAACGACGGAAGAACCCGCATTCGAATCACAGATCATCTGGGCAGACGAGGAACGGCCTTTTGATGACACCATCGATGACATGCCGGCAGGAGGCATCACCATCGACTCCGCTGCCGCAACGCAGGTGATTCCGACCGACCTTGAACCACCCACACCGTCATCAGGCTCACCGACGATCGCAGCAGCAGCCATTGTGGACGAACCCCATGCATCGGTTCGTCCACAACTCACCGTCACCTCATTCATCGGACTCATCGGAGCAATTCTCAGCCTGATCGCACTGACCGCGGACATTCTGAAGATCACTTCAACCGCCGGAGCCGAATTCGCTGATGTTGCAGCTGCTGTCGGGTTCCGCACTGGCACATGGCACGTCGACAACCTCGGTTCAAATCTCATCGCCATCGGACTCGTTTCTACAATTGGTCTCACGGTGGGCTCAGTCGGAACGATTCTCGGTCGATCGTGGGGTCCAGGCCTCGTAGGTGGTAGCGGTCTCTCCACACTTGGCCTGTTTGCAATCACCATTGGACTTGTCGAATTCCCCATTCGAGCGGCACAGAATTTTGCCGCAAGCGCATCCGGTGGATTCACCATCGACATCACGCGAGATCTTGGGTACTGGGCGCTCTTCGCTGCTGCTGGCGTCGGTCTCATCGCATTCTTCGCATCGATGAATGATCTTCTTGTCGATCGTCAGGCGAGCCTCAACCCCTACATCCACGCTGTTGGGGCGCTCACCGTGATGATCGTGGCAATTGCCCCACTGGTGCCACTTGCTAACTCATCATGGTCAACAAATTGGCTACTGAACAGCAATGAGGGTTGGCCAAATGAAGTGATGATCGGTCGCCTCATTCAACTTGGGGCGCTTGCGGTAGGTGGTCTGCTCGGGTTTCTTTCCGTTCGACCAACCGGACTCGCTCTTGCATTCGGGGCGGTGCTGCCAGCCGCATTATTGACAATGTCGACATGGCTTAGCCTCGGAACGCTTTCGATTGCACCTGGGTACCGAAATCCGGGAGGAGTCGCCGGAAGCACAACCAATCTCTTAGTTGGAGCCGCTATCGGGAGTGTTCTCGTGCTCGCTGTTGCAATTGCAATGGCCTGGGATGCGCAGCACCGGCAATGAGCTAGTCAAGTAAGGCGTTGCGATAGGCGTGCGTTCCGTCAAACCGCGAGAGCAAATAAGGTCCTGCAGTCAGAGGCTCATGCCGTGCAGGGTTCGAGTCATCCTGGCAGGTCGGCAAACACTCAACTCGGGTGTGAAACCCAGGCTCAACGAAGAACGGAATCGAATATCGATCGACATTGGGTGGGCTCACGACGCGGTGTGGATTAGAGACGTACCGATCGTTCGACCAAATGGCCATGAGGTCACCGAGGTTGACGACAGCGTGACCGTCTGGCACCGAGATATCGATCCACTCACCAGCGCGAGTTTTCACCTGCAGCCCACCATGACCGTCATCGGTAAGGATTGTCACCGAGCCATAGTCAGTGTGCGAACCGCATCCTGGCTGGCCCGGGGCCGGTGCCACCCTGCTCGTCGGCGGGTAGTGGAGCATCCGAAGGTGGTACATGAACGCATCGTGGTCACCCGTCGCGAGGTCCTCAAACCAGGTTGATGAGAGGCCAAGCGCTACTGCGAGTCCTCGATGGGCCCGCAGACTCGCTTCGGTCGCCTCGTCGAAATATCGCTGCCACGCCGCCCGAAATCGTGGAGATTCAGGGAGTTGATTGGGTCCGTGCAATGGGGTTCCTGCGATCACTTCAGGATGATCTGGACCATGTTCGGTACCAGAGTCAATTGTCTCCTTCAAATCACCGAGCCTCGGAACATCGAATTGATCTTCATCGGCCAGTGCACCTTCAAGCGCTTCGGTACCAATTCCGACATAACCACGATGACACGAACTGTTGGCAATTGAAATTGCGTCTTTGATGTCCTGAGGTTGCGCAAAAAACTCACGCATGACATGCAGCAGTTCTTGTTTGGTTTCGTCCGAAATTCCGTGCCCAACAGCGAGTAAGAACCCAAGTTCTTGACAGGTTGCGTCAATGATCCCCGCCTGTGTTCGTGCAGCCGCGCTCAGGTGGTCTTCACCGGTTGCAAACGGCGCGAGATCAACAACTGGAAGGGACACAGCCTCGACTGTAGCCCGTTCAGCCTCGCAAAAGCCTTACAGCACAACGGTTTTATTTCTTTCAAGAAAAATCTCAAAAAACTGTGAGAAAGTTGTCACAGCGTGCTCTTGAATGACATGAACGCACGCAAGTCACTCACCACAACAGCAATCGCATCGGTTGCATTCTTCTCACTCTTCGGAGCGCAAGCCGCTCAAGCCGCCCCGGGCGGCAACGGTCGAGGCAACGACACAACCATCGATCTCGGACCTGCTCCAGTCAACCTCCACAATGACCAAGCCGAGGTCAACAACGACTGCCCAAGCGACGCCGCTTGGTGGCACTTCGTCGTCACTCCAAACAACGGCCAGTACGACATCACCTCAATGAACCTCAACATCGGAGGGACATCAACAATCATCTCCCGAGACGACATCGTCACCAATGGCACACAGACCGACAATGTATTTGTCGCTGTTCCAGCCGGAGCTTCACTCAGCGATCTCACAGCTGCCGGTTCGAGCGCAATGGTCGCTCCGTTCAGCACCAAAGTGAAGTTCGTTCTCTCCCACGTCTGTGAGGGTGAGGCTGTTGCCAACGAAGACGAAGTCATTGAAGATGATGCCCCAGCCGACGAGGACATCACAGAGGAAGTTCGTGAGGATGAGATCGTCGAAGAAGATGACACCGTCGACGAGGATGCACCAGTCGAGGAAGAGGTCGTCAACGAAGATCGCCCCACTAACGAGGACATCACAGAGGAGCCTCGCGAGGACGAGATCGTCGAAGAGGACGTGCTCGAAGAAGTTCCTACCGACGAAGACATCATCGATGAGCCAATCGTCGATGAGTCAGTCATCGAGATCGTTGTCCCAACTCCTGATACGGAAGATGCCATCGACACAGTTGAGGTTGAGGAGACAGTTATCGACAGCACTCCCGAGGTAGAGAGCGAGCCCGCCGTCAAAGAATCGAATGAGACACCTCAGGTCGCAGAGGCCAACGACAACCCTGACGCAGTATCTGACAACGTCGAAGTTGAAGCTGTCATCGAAGAAGCACCTCTTGCTGAAGCAGCATCTGACATCAACGTTGCCGCTGACGACACCAATCACAGCGCATTGCCAGCCACAGGAATGGAACTCTCCCTTGCATTCCTTGGCCTGGGACTTGCCGGCCTTGGCGGAATTCTTCTCGCCGCACGCCGTCGCTCGATGATCATCTGATCTCACCCAATGCGTTCACAGCGCCCCCGTTCGACGAGACTTGCGTTGAGCGGGGGCGCTCTTTCGTTCCCGGCACGAGGAGCACAACATGTACGAAACAATTCTTTATGAAGTTGACGATCCGGTCGCAACGATCACGTTGAACCGTCCCGAAGCGATGAATGCATGGACAAACCGGATGGACCATGAGATTCGAGATGCCGTGGCAAAAGCAAGCGCCGATCCGGCTGTTGTCGGCATCATCATCACCGGTGCTGGACGTGCATTTTGTGCCGGTGCCGACATGAAACTTCTCTCAAACATTTCGTCAGGAAATGAATCGAGCAACGATGCAGGTTCAGCCGTCGCTGAAGGAGAGGCAGCCGCAGACTCCAACGGTGATTTCGATGGTCGCTTCCCATTTCTCATGACCACCCCGAAACCGATCATCGCCGCTATCAATGGCGCAGTTGCCGGCATGGCATTCCCGTTCAGCTTGTGCTGCGACCTGCGCGTCGGAACCGAGAAATCACTCTTCCTCACCGCATTCGCCCAACGAGGACTCATCGCTGAATGGGGTCTGGGATGGCTCCTTCCAAAACTTGTCGGACCCTCCGTCGCCCTCGACCTCCTCATGTCGTCGCGACGCGTCAGCGGAACCGAGGCAAAAGAACTTGGTCTTCTTAACCATTTGGTCGATGATCCCGACGAGTTGCTCCCTTGGTGCCGCAACTACATCACTGAGCTTGCCGAGAAGTGCTCGCCGACATCAATGGCCATCATGAAGCAGCAGGTGTATTCGCACCTTCATGTCGGAATGGGAGCCGCTGAGGCTGAGGCGGCTCAACTCATGGTCGAAAGCTTCGGCCGGCCTGACTTCGCGGAGGGTGTGCAGTCATTCATCGAAAAGCGACCGCCGTCGTTCTCTCGAATCAGCGATTGAGCAGCGCTACGCCTCGCCGACGTTGAGGTCTTCGATGAGCCGCTCATAGGCCGCTGCAGATCGCAATACACCGACATCATCGAGGGGTGCTCCAATGAGTTGGATACCCGCCGGACGGCCACAGGGTGAAAAGCCTGCCGGCATTGAAATTGCTGGTAACCCCGCGTAGGTGGCGTAGATGGTGCATTCCATCCACCGGTGGTAGGTGTCCATTGCGCGACCAGCCACCTCTTGGGGCCAGCGCATTTCAATATCGAATGGCCACACCTGCGCCGTAGGTAGTGCCAATAAGTCGAACAAACCGCCACCCGACCGGAACATCGAAGCGATACGTTCGTAAAACGAGGTTCGAACTGTCGCAGCACGCTTCAAATCCAGAGCCGACAGCGCCATTCCAGATTCTGCTTCCCATCGAACTTCTGGCTTGAGTTGCTCCGCCAACGACTCACGGCTCAGCAATGGTCCGTAAGTCGCGGCGTTATACGCGTGCCGATTATGAAGCCACGAGAGCCACAGTGCGTCAAGGTCAACATTGAGGTCAACAGTTTCAATCTCTGCCCCATCTTCAGCCATCCGGTGCAACGCGCTCTCGCAAATCTCCAAGATGCCAGATTCGGTTGGAAGATGTCCCCCAAGGTCACCCAACCAGCCGATACGAACTCCGCTCATTGTTCCTGAAAGATTCGAGGCACACGACCCAAATGAACTGAACTCCGGCAGCGTTCCCGGGATCGATGTCGGAACTCGAGAATCCCAACCCGATTGAGTGCCCAACAACATCGCAACGTCAATCACTTTGCGACCCATCGGACCTTCCGTTGCACACAACGTTGAATATGAGTCGGTGCTCGGATAGGCCGGCACCCGGCCAAAACTTGGCCGGTATCCAACAACGTTGCACCAGCCTGCGGGGTTACGCAGCGACCCCATAAAGTCGCTGCCGTCGGCGACCGGAACCATACGGGTCGCTAACGCAACTGCGGCACCCCCACTGCTACCACCAGCAACTTTGGTGACGTCGTACGGATTCGCCGTCGAGCCAAACACAGGGTTAAACGTGTTTGATCCAAGCCCAAACTCAGGGACATTTGTTTTTCCGATGATGAGTGCACCCGCTTGTCTGATGCGAGCGACCTGAAGCGCGTCATGATCAGGAACGTTGTTCGCCAGAATTGGCGACCCCTTCGTTGTGAGTAATCCCTTTGTTTCGGCGAGGTCTTTCACCGCATGCGGAAACCCATGCATCCAACCGCGAGAAGTTCCCTGCGAAAGTTCGTCATCACACTCCCGGGCTTCGTCCAACAGCTCATCGCGGTCACGCAGTGACACAATCGCATTCAAGGCATCATTTCGTTCGGCGATTCGATCGAGATAGGCCGTCATCACCTCACGACAAGAAACAGACCGTTGGTGAATGGCTGACGACAGTTCTTCCGCGTCAAGGTCAGTGATGCTCACGGCGACAGCATGCCACGCAGAACCCCGTGTCAAACTGTCATATGGACGCGTCTGAATTCTCGCCATGGTCGATCACAGCAACGAACCTTCCGATCCACGCCAGAAACCCAATTCACACCGATGAAGGTGGCCGTGCGGCCGGGTTCCCGGGAGCGTTGGTTGCAGGTGTCACCGTCTACGCCTACCTCTGCCATCTTCCACTCGCCACTCACGGCAAGTCTTGGGTTGAGCACGGCGGTGGAGAGGTGCGATTTAAGCAACCGGTGTTCGATCACGATCTCGTCGAGGTGAGCGCACGGACTTCAGATAACACCACCGTTATCGAGGCGCACACTGGTTCGCCACAACCCCGGGCCGTCTTACACCCGACGCTCGATGCAGGAGCCGCACCACCGCTTCGTGCTGGCGAAGATCTCTCACCGGTGACCATCACCCTCGACACTCCATATGGAGCTGACTATGCCCTCCCCGCCGGGGATGATCTCGACGTCTGCACAGCAGCAGGCATCGTGCACCCGGCGGTATGGCCCGATCTTGCTAATCACATCATGCACGAGCAGTTAGCCCGAGGAAGTTGGGTTCACACCCGGTCAATCATTCGTCATCACTGCGCTGTCGCTGTCGGCAGTGAGATCACGATTATTCCGCGAGTCGTCGACCGATTCTTCGCCCATGGTGAGCGAGCCTTGGTCGATATGCACTTCATACAGAACGACGAGATCGTGACATCAATCGAACACGAAGCGATCATCGACCTGTCTGCGACACCTTGACCACACCTTCGCCCCGAGCCGATCTTTTGACCGCCGCTCGGGTACGTTCGGCACAAGGAGGCGATTGCAGTGAATCCACCAATTCCACATGAAATTCCCGAGGAGTTACAACAACTCCTTGCGCAACTTGATGAGTTCATCGAGGCCGAAATCAAGCCACTTGAGGAGTCGAACGACAACATCAGGTTCTTCGACCACCGAAGAGAAGATGCACGCACTGATTGGGAACGTGGCGGTCTACCCAATGACGAATGGGAAGACCTCTTGCACCAAACAAAACGGATGGCTGACGCAGCTGGTTTCTACCGGTATCCGTTCCCTGCCGAATACGGAGGCAGCGAAGGAACGATCTACGGGATGGCCGTCATTCGCGAGCACCTTGCGCGCCGTGGCCTCGGGCTTCATAACGATCTCCAAAACGAACACTCGATTGTTGGCAACAATGTCGGGCTGCTCTTGATGATCAATTACGGAACCGATGAACAGAAAGCCGATTGGGTTGACGATCTCGCCGAGGGCCGGCGCGGTTTTGCGTTCGGTATCACCGAACCAGACCATGGCTCGGATGCCACCCACATGGAAACCCATGCTGTTCGTGACGGCGACGAATGGGTCATCAACGGCGAAAAAACCTGGAACACTGGCATTCACAAAGCCGATTGTGACCTCATCTTCGCCCGGACAAGCGGGTCAGCAGGAGACGGTGATGGCATCACTGCATTCTTAGTGCCAACAACGTCGCCTGGGTTCGAGATTCTCGAGTATCTGTGGACCTTCAACATGCCAACCGACCACGCACACATCCGGCTCACCGATGTTCGGGTTCCGAACTCCGCGATTTTTGGTGGCGAAGGCAAAGGTCTTCAAGTGGTTCAGCACTTCTTCAACGAGAATCGAATTCGACAGGCTGCATCAAGCCTCGGAGCCGCCCAATTTTGCATCGATGAGTCGGTGAAATACGCCCGCGAGCGCAAGCCATTCGGCAAAGCACTCTCAACAAATCAGGCCATTCAGTTCCCCCTTGTTGAACTTCAAACCCAGTGCGAAATGCTGCGGGCACTCATCCATAAAACCGCCTGGCTCATGGACGAGCACGGAGCATTTAGCCAGTCCGACAAGGTTTCGATGTGTAACTACTGGGCGAATCGCTTGTGTTGTGAATCAGCAGACCGCGCAATGCAGGTACATGGTGGAATCGGCTATAGCCGGCACAAACCCTTTGAGCACATCTACCGCCATCACCGTCGCTACCGAATTACCGAAGGAGCCGAGGAGATCCAAATGCGAAGGGTCGCTGGCTACATGTTCGGTTATATGAACCAGCAGGCCCCGAAGGGCGTCGCCAGCGTTCGGGGCTGATATGCATCAGCCACCATCTGCTGCTGAACTCCTTCGAACAGTTGCCGACACCTTGAACACCGATGTGGTGCCAGCGACAGCTGGTCCTGCTCAGCATCAGGCTCGGGTTGCGGCAAACATTGCATCAATCGTTGCCCGAGAACTTGAGTTCGGCCCTGAGGTTCGGTCTCGCGAGATGGATCTCCTGCGAGAAATCGCGGGCCACTCAATCCACGACTCAGATGACCTTTCTGCTGCTGTTGCAACTGCGCTACGAAATGGGGCGGCCGACAGCGAACAAGAGCATGCTCGGGTGCGCTCCCTTCTCGTTGAGATTGTTCGTGGAGACCTCTCCATTGCGAAGCCCGGCTATGACGATTGGGATGGCGAATGAGCGAGAACACCTCTGCTGATGACCCGTCGGTTCGACTATCGAGATGGCTGAGTGCAGAAGAACAGACCGAAGTCACCGTCACTGATCTCAACGCCGTCTCGGCGGGCGCTCGGAGATTCAACGCGTTGTTCAGTGCGAGCAGCGCGTCGACAACAACGCGCTACGCGCTCACCATGATTCCGACAGCCTCGATACAGCTACTCGATGTCGCCGATGAAGCATCGGTGCGGCAACTTGCAGAGTCCGCTGGTGTTCCTGTCCCGCACATCCATCACGTCTGCACAGATGAGTCGGTGCTCGGAGGACCGTTCTTTATTTCGATCGCTGTCGAGGGTGAAACGGTTCCGCGACGTGTCCTGCGGCTCATCGAACAGCACGACAACCTTGGTTCGCTCATCACCCGACAGATCGGTACAGCTCTCGCAGATCTTCATTCGATTCCCGAATCAAATGCGCCACGAACATTGCTTCCTGACACCGGTCTCGGCCCGATCGCCCATGCACTGTCACAAGTAGATGAAGGTTTATCTGAGTTGCTGGCACCGTCACCAGCATTTTCGTTTTGCGCACGTTGGCTTGAGCGCAACGCACCCACCGAACCTGCACGTTCAACCATCGTTCATAGTGATGTGAGAAATGGCAACATCATCGTTGGTCAAGACGGTCTTCGAGCGATCCTCGATTGGGAGGGAAGCCGGATCGGTGATCGCATGGAAGACCTCGCATGGACCACCCAGCGAATGTGGCGCTTTCGAGAAGACCACCTACCCATTGGAGGATTCGGGACAATTGCCGATCTTCACGCCGCATACCTTGAACGCGGAGGCGAGTGGGATGACGATCGTTTCCACTGGTGGCGTGTCCTGCTCACGGTGAGATGGGGTCTCGGCATGGCAGGCCAATCCCGATCACATCTCGATGGGTCGTTTGTTTCAATTGTCATGTCCGCAAGTGCTCGTCGAATGGCGGAACTCGAGTTCGATGCCCTTCAACTGTTGCGTTGAATCAGCGACGTGTTAGTCGGAATGAATTAGCCGAGACCGAGTTCGGCGATCGCCTGCAGACGGAGTTCGCGCTTCAACAACTTGCCCGACCCAGTTCGTGGAAGAGGTTCGGTCATTGTTGTCATGTAACGAGGAATCTCATACTTCGCGAGATGGTCCACCAGATAGGCGCGAAGTTCCTCTTCATCGAAGTCGCTGGTGACATACATCGTCGTTCCAACCTCTTCTCCGAGTCGCTCATCTGGCACTGAATACACCGTTGCTTCGATCACTGAAGGATGAGATGACAGGGCTGCCTCAACCCCACCACATCCAATGTTTTCTCCACCACGAATGATGAGGTCTTTAATTCGATCGACGATGAACAGATGGCCGTCCGTATCGAGATACGCGACATCTCCGGTCTTGAACCAACCTTCTTCAGCGAATGAATCTGCCGTCGCCTCAGGTTTGTTCCAATACTCGCGGAACATTGATGGGCCACGAACTTGCAGTTCGCCGCGTTCACCGGCGGCAAGCACTGACCCGTCATCACCGACAACCCGCAGATCAATCACACACAATGCAGGCCCAGAACTCAATGGGCGATCGGAGTATTCAGCACCGACAATCAACGTGCCAATGGCGTTCGTTTCGGTCATTCCCCAACCGGTATTGGGAAGTGCCTTTTCAAATGACCGGTCGATCTGACCCACTTGTTCTGGTGGCCGGGCAGCACCACCACCACCGACCGTCAGCAACGATGAGAGATCCCGTCCCTCTGACTGCGCTACCCGCACGAGGTCGCCACTGACCGCTGGCGGCCCGGTAAACGTGATGATTCGCTCGCGCTCGATGAGTTCAGCGGCAACAGATGCGTCCCACTTGTACATGGTCACCAATTTGCGTTGACCGCGGAAGCTCCCCAAAAACACGGCGTGCAAGCCAAGCACGTGAAACAGTGGGATTCCGAGCAGCGTTGCTGGCACCAAACCCGAGCCTTCTTCGGGGGCGACGACGTTGCCTGGGCGTTCGGTGAGGGCGCCGTATTCAACCTCCCAGGCCATGAGGGCGACGATCACGTTGTGATGATTCGACAGCACACCTTTCGGATGACCCGTTGAACCAGACGTATACAGGATGAGCGCAGGATCGGTCGGTTCAATATCGACCTGCGGCATGTCGACCGCGCCTATGGCGGTCATACGAGCAGCAAGATCAACCTGTGCGACCGAAGCACCGGTGTGACGAACAGCGACGATCTGCAGCCCGTCAATCGGCTCACTCATCGATTCCAGCAACGCAAGACGCTCGGCATCAGCGAAGATCACCTTTGCACCAGAGTCGGTGAGGCCGTAGGCCATCTCATCGGCATTCCAAAGAGAGTTCATGGCAACGGCAATCGCTCCCACCGATGTTGCAGCAGTGAACGCCATCATCCATTCGGGGTAGTTGCGCATCGAGATCGCAACCCGGTCACCTTTTTGCACACCGAGCTCGTGAACCAGAAGGTGACCGATTCGTGCTGCATCATTCCAGAACTCTGCGAAGGTCCACCGCTGGTCATCGGCGACGAGGAATTCAACATCGCTCACAGCCTCTTCGTACACCTGTCGGAGCGATGCTGGGGCATTCACAAACGTTCGCACCGGACCACGAATATCAACTCGGTCAACCAACTCATACGGTTCACCAGCAGCGGTGATCCGTGCAAACGCATTGAGGCGTTGTTGGGCCAGAGATTCGGTCATTGAGGGGCTCCTTCCACGAGCACAACGTAGTTCAGTGACCTGATCTGACTGGCAGCAGAAGGCGCGATGCCCAATGGATCCCTCCGAGAGCGCGATCACTAGCGTGAGGGTGAGAAATCTTGTCGACTACTTCATCATTTAGGAGATCGTGATGGGTGCAGAACCAACACTTGCATGGACCTTGCAACGGCCTGCTTCGCAATATGCAAACAAAGTTGCAACCGTCGATCGTGGCACCGGTGAGCGTCGGACATGGTCCGAGGTTGCCGAGCGGGTCAACGGCTTGTCGTCTGGTTTGCTCGGCCTTGATCTCGAGATTGGCGACCGTGTCGGTGTTCTCATGCTGAACAGCAGCCGGCACTTTGAGTTGTGGTTCGCAATCCCAGGTGCAGGGATGGTGATGAATGACCTGAACTATCGCCTCGCCGAAGAAGAGCTTGCGTTTATCTGCGGCGACTCAGACGTCAAAGTGCTCTTCATCGATGACAACTATCTCGATACTGGCCGCTCCCTTCTTCAACGGGTGGATTCACTGCACACATTGGTGTGGACTGGCCCCGGCGATGACGCCCCCGAAGGTTGTGTTGCGTATGAAGCACTCGTATCGACTGCGCCAGTCGAACTTCCTCCACAACACCACGATGGTCTCGCCGCAATCTTTTACACCGGTGGAACCACCGGCCTTCCAAAGGGCGCAATGCTCACCCACCGGAACCTCACCGCAAACGCAATGCACGGTGTTGCAGTCATGGGAATTACTCCGCGGGACAAATACCTACATGCCGGTCCTCAATTTCACCTAGCAGATGGCTCGATGACCTATGCCGTGTCATGGGCGGGTGGAGCACATGTCTTTATTCCGGCATTTGAGCCAACAGCAACCGTTTCCGCTCTCGCAGATGAGCAGTGCACACTCTCATTGCTCGTTCCGACAATGCTCGGAATGATCCTTGCAAGTGGAGCGCTCGAAGGTGCCGACCTCACTGCCCTCCGCGCTCTGATGTACGGCGCCTCGCCAATGCCTGGCGAAGTTCAACGACAAGTCGCAGCCGGGTTCGGCTGTGAGATGTTCCAGTTGTATGGAATGACGGAAGCGTCGCCTATCGCAACATGTATGGACGGCGACGATCATCGCAGAGGCATGGCTGGCGAGGAGCCGTTCGCAAGTCGGCTCCGCTCAGCAGGTTCACCAGTTCCCGGTGTTCGCTGTGAAGTCCGCCGTGAGGACGGCTCTCGTGCCGATGTCGGTGAACCGGGTGAGATCTATATCCAAGGGCCGAACATCATGGCCGGATATTGGAACCGGCCAGAAGAGACTGCCCATGCACTTGTCGATGGCTGGTATCGGTCTGGCGATGTCGCATGGCAAGACGATGATGGCTACCTCTACGTGGTCGACCGTGCAAAAGACATGATCATCTCCGGTGGTGAGAACATCTACACGACCGAAGTGGAGAATGCCGTATACCTACACCCCGCCGTCGGCGAGGCCGCTGTCTTCGGCATTCCTCATGAGAAGTTTGGTGAAACCGTTCATGCCGAGATCGTTCCTAAAGTCGGTACGTCGGTCACCGAAGAAGAGATCATCGAGCACTGCCGGAGCCTGATCGCAGGCTACAAACTGCCTCGGTCGGTGACGATCAGGTCATCAGATGACCCGCTTCCAAAATCTGGAGCCGGCAAGATTCTCAAGCGCGACCTTCGCGAGCCACACTGGGCTGGCCGTGACCGCCACGTCGGTTAAACGAGCATCATTCCGACGGATTTCATGATGCTGTAAGCCGACTACGGTTGATTCATGGCAGACGTCGCATCACTCGTCAACGGTGTTTCTGAACTGGTTCGTATCCCAAGTGTGAACCCACTGCAGTCCGATGACGCCGCCCTCAACGGTGAACGGAGACTTGCCGAGCATCTTGCAAACAAAGCGAGTGACCTCGGTGCCGAAGTTGAGCTTGACAACGTCGTTGATGATCGACCCAATCTCATTGCGAAGTTTGAGGGCGAACGACCCGACACGGTGGTCATTGACGTTCACCTGGACACCGTCGCTGTCTCTCATATGACGGATGATCCGTTCGACGGACGAGTCGAGAACGATCGCGTGTATGGCCGGGGCTCGGTCGATACAAAAGCCACTTTTGCCATCGTGCTTGACGTACTTTCACAACTCAAGCAGGAGGGACGTCGGCCTGGCCCCACTGTTCACCTCGTTGGAACGGTGTCTGAAGAGATGGGCGGGTTGCTTGGCGCCCGACATCTCGCAAACCGCCTGCAACATGACGGGCATGACGTTGCACGAATGGTGATTGCCGAACCCACATTGTGCGCTCCAGTTCATGGCCATAAAGGTGGTGTCGGACTAGAGATCTGTGTGCATGGACATGCTGCTCACTCATCGCGCCCTGAGTTGGGTGCGAACGCAATCTCTGCAGCGGCTCGCATCATCGCAGCTCTCGATGCCGAACAAGCTCGACTTGAGCAAACTGAGGCTGCAACTGCTGTCGGAAGAGGGACCCTGTCAGTGACCGAAATTGGTGGTGGCGTTGCCCGCAACATCATCCCTGATCTGTGCACGTTGTACGCCGGCCGACGGATTGCCCCCGGCGAAGATCCACTTGCGATTTACGAGTCGTTGCGCGATCTCGTCATCACCGCTGGCGCACCACTGCAGGTCGATGTTGAAATGGCGAACGGAACCGCGTTTCCTGCATTTTTCACCGACCCGAATGATGACTTCGTGCAATTGATCGCGAGTCTGTCGGAGCGAATGCCTGAGACAGTGACGTACGGGTCGAACTGCTTGGCATATGACGATCTTGACGCATCAAAAGTTCTGTTTGGCCCTGGATCAATCGACCAAGCTCATCAAGCGGTTGAGTGGGTTGACATCGATGAGCTCGTCCGGGCTGCGTCGGTCTACCGAAAATTATTTGCAGCCTGATCTCGAGCTGACCACAACATGGGTGTCGACGCCCCCATGGGTTCGCCAGCAACTCCTTTGCTACCGTCGACTCATGCACATCACGGCTCGAGGTTCGGCACGATGACGGCAGCAGTTATTGGCTCGGGAATGGCGGGAATTCTGGCTGCAATTGAATTGAAGAAGGCCGGGTTCGATGTCGTCGTCTTTGAGAAGGCGTCAACTCTTGGCGGCACGTGGCGGGACAACACCTATCCCGGTCTCTCTTGTGACGTTCCTGCTCACTCGTACACCTTCTCGTTTGCTCGAAATCCTGACTGGTCAATGCAGTACGCACCAGGTCCAGAAATTCGTGAGTACTTCCAGCGCGTCGCCGATGACTTCGGTGTCACCGAGTGCATTCGCTTCAACAGCGAAGTCACATCACTTGAGTGGATGAACACTCACTGGCACCTGTCGACAAGCGATGGATACCACGGTGATTTTCCGTATGTGTTTGCTGCCACTGGAGTGCTTCACCACCCGAATATTCCTGACATGCCAGGGATCGAAGACTTTGAGGGGGCCGTCTTTCACTCGGCTCGTTGGGATCACAACATCCCGCTTGAAGGGAAAAACGTCGCTGTCATTGGTACTGGTTCAACGGCAATCCAGATCACGTCAGCACTTGTTGACCAGGTTGATGAATTTGCACTCTTCCAGCGAAGTGCTCAATGGGTGCTTCCGGCACCTAACCCCGTGTTTTCCGAAGAGGAACGCTCAGCATTTCGAGATGATCCCGATGCTCACGAAGAGTTCGTTCGAGAGCTTGCCATCACGATGTTTCAACGCACATCGTCTGCAGTAACTGAACCCGATTCAGTCGAGTACCAGAAGGTTGCTGCGCTCTGCCGGCGCAATCTCAACACCGTTGTTGATGAGGAACTGCGCGAGCAGCTCACTCCGGACCACCAGCCGATGTGTAAACGGCTCATCGCATCAGCCGACTTTTACGACAAGATTCAACGTCCGAACGCCCGCTTAGTGACGTCACCCATCGACACCTTCACCCCGACAGGTATTCGCACCGCCGATGGCATTGAGCACGAATTTGATGTCGTTGTGCTTGCTACAGGTTTCCGTTCAGATCAATTCATTCGACCCACTCGGGT
>Ga0181604_10002342_pt1 | contig 16457 bp, 8 predicted proteins | sample 041ome_12_FD_148663 | JGI IMG/M metagenome (GOLD analysis project Ga0181604, IMG submission 148663) | Coastal salt marsh microbial communities from the Groves Creek Marsh, Skidaway Island, Georgia - 041410US metaG (spades assembly) | ecosystem: Environmental > Aquatic > Marine > Intertidal zone...
TAATTATGTAAAGAAAATCCTAGATGCTTTCAACCGCATCGAGGGCGAGAAGCACTGTGAAATACGCATGGCGGTGTCAAAAGAAAACAACGTCTACAAGCCCACTAGTTTCTTCGCCAAGGATGTTTGGTGGCGGGGCATCGTCGACTTGCTAATAATAAACGGCGAGAAAGCTTATATTGTAGATTACAAGACAGGCAAGAACGCCAAGTATGCTGACACTAAACAGCTTGACTTAATGGCGGGCGCAACGTTTGTAAATTACCCCCAAGTAAAAGTAATTAAGTCTGCCTTAGCATACGTAGTAAGTAACGAGTTTATAAAGAAAAAGCACACCGTAGATATGTATAAGTCGTACTTCAGTGTGTTTGATGACGAGCTGGAAAGACTAACGGTAGCAGAAGAAAACGATGTGTGGAATGCAATCGACGGGCCGCTGTGTGCGTTCTGTCCGGTTACTAGCTGCGAACATAATAGGAAGCGATGATATGACTGGTAGCAAAAAGAGAGATTACAAAGCTGAGTATGCCAAATACCAAGGCACCGAAGAGCAAAAGAAAAAACGTGCTGAGCGTAACGCTGCCCGTCGCAAAGCCGAGCGAGAAGGCAAGGTAAGCAAAGGCGACGGTAATGATGTAGCCCACAAGAAAGCAATGGACAAAGGCGGCAAGAACTCTGACGGTACTAGAGTAGAGACAGCAAGCCGCAACCGTTCCTTCAAACGGGACTCAAAAGGCAACCTTGTATCTGAAACAAGTACGCGTGAGCGCAAAAGAAAGAAGACCTCGAAAGCATGAAGATAGTAAACAACAGAGCGATGGTGTTAAAGACTAAACGTCCGCACCTCGTGACTGAACGCGTAAAGAATTACAAAGTATCAGAGCAGGACGATGGCTATTTCAAACTAGCCTTGCCGTGGCGCCTACATGAAGCTCAAGTGTTAAATAGCTTGGGTGTAAAAGACGTGCCATCTCCCATAGGACGAGACTACGAGTGGTCGGGTCGCTTTGACCCGTTTGCTCACCAGAAGAAGACCGCTTCTTTCCTGACGCTCAACAAGAAAGCATTTTGTTTTAACGAGCAGGGAACAGGTAAAACTGCTTCTGTAATATGGGCAGCAGATTATCTGATGCAGCAAGGGGTTATCAATCGCGTGCTTGTAATATGTCCTCTGTCTATTATGAAATCAGCATGGCAGGAAGACCTATTTAAATTTGCTATGCACCGCACTTGTTCTGTGGCACACGGAACCTCGGCTACGCGGAAGAGAATAATTAACGCAGGCTCAGAGTTCGTCATCATAAACTTTGACGGAGTAGCGGTAGTAAAAGAAGAGATAGAGAAAGGCGGCTTTGACCTAATTGTGGTAGACGAGGCAAGCGCCTACAAGAACGCACAGACAAACCGATGGAAGATACTACGCGACTTGTGCAAAGGAATAGACTGGTTATGGATGCTTACGGGTACGCCAGCAGCACAAGCGCCAACTGACGCGTTTGGTTTAGCTAAGTTAGTCGCCCCTAAAAATGTACCCCAGTACTTCGGGCAGTTCAAAGATAAGGTCATGTATAAAGTATCACAATATACTTGGCGCCCTAAGCCCGATGCGAGTGAGACAGTCCATGCTGCATTGCAACCGGCGATAAGATTCCGCAAGGAAGAATGCTTAGACCTGCCCAAAGTGACATTCGTAGATCGGGAAGCCCCCCTGACCAAGCAGCAGGCATCGTACTACAAACAGCTAAAAGACCGCATGATAATGGAAGCGGACGGCGAGCAAGTCACTTCAGTTAACGCTGCAACTAACCTCAACAAGCTACTGCAAATATCGGGCGGGGCTGTGTACTCGGACGACCGAGAGGTCATTGAGTTTGACGTTAGCAACAGGCTTAAGGTTATTAAAGAAGTAATAGACGAATCGTCTCACAAAATACTTGTATTCGTGCCGTTCACCCACACTATTGAATTACTTAAAGAATTCTGTAACAGGAACAAGATTAGCGCCGACATAATATCCGGCAAGGTATCGGTCAACAAGCGCAGTGATATTATCAAGGACTTCCAGACCACAGATAAAATAAAGGTGCTTATCATCCAGCCGCAAGCAGCCTCGCACGGCCTTACGCTAACCGCTGCTAACACAGTGATATGGTACGCTCCCGTCACCAGTGTGGAGACTTACCTACAAGCAAACGCTCGTATCGACAGACCGGGACAACACAACCCAATGACTGTGGTGCACATTGAGGGCAGTGAAGTGGAGCGCAGGCTATACAAGATGTTGCGGTCTAACATAGACAACCACACTAAAATCGTAGATTTATATAAACAAGAAATAGATGCTTGACAATGTAAATAAGGCTGACATACACTGGCAATCCCTGCTATTTAGGAGGAGCCATGAAAGACTCAGCAGACAAGCTAACCAAAATCTATATAAAGATGCGGAACGCTATTAAAGAGAAAGAAGACGAGATAAAGACAATAAAAAAGCAGCAAGAAACCGTAGTAGAAAAGCTGCTTGCGCTCTGCGAAGAGCAAGACCTCGATAGTCTAAGGACACCCTCTGGCACAGTAAGCCGTAGAGTACAGTCCCACTACTGGACTAGCGACTGGGAAAGGATGTACGACTTCCTCAAGGAGCACGACGCTTTCCACCTACTTGAGAAACGAATCTCTGGCCTAGCCATGAAGCAGTTTCTTGAGGACAACCCTGACCTTATGCCTGCGGGTTTACAAGTCAACCGTAAGTATATTGTTTCTGTTTTAAAGCCGCGTAAAAAATGATTCGACTGAGACATGAAAATGGGTGTTTCTTACACCCACGGACCAACTCCCCCCTAGATTCTCTACAGGTGATGATAGTTGATAGAGGAGAGTTATCTAGGGGCTACTACGACAGCACAGGTTTAGTGTGTTGGTCTACTGGCTCTACGCACCCCGACGACAACGTGCCTGATGACAAGGTGCAAGCTAGGCGGTGTATGGACTGCACTCGAAGCATTAAAAGCGGCGGCTTTAATCGTAGCGCCCCATGTAAGTTTTATCAGATCATCAAGGTGCTACTACCAGAAGACGGCATAGTCTGCGAGGTGCGCATAAGTGCTAGCAGTCTGTTTGCCAAAGAAACTAACAAGCTTGGCTTTTATAAGTACATTGAATACTTAGAGAAAAACCAAGAAGAAGCAGAAGAAATTTTAACCGAATTATATCTAGTCGAGCAGTACAACTCGTACCGGATATATTTTAAACCAGTTCGACCTTTAGCCGAGGAAGAGCTTGCAACCGCGAGGCAGCAAATAGAAGCCGCTTCGCAATCACCAAATCCTTTTACAGGAAACATAGAGGAAATATTTATGGCTAACCCATCTCACATAATCAAAGGCGTTGAAGCACGTTACCCTCGTCTGGATAAACCTTACCGCTTCGATAACAAGGCAGGTAAGAATGGTAAGAGCGTACCTTGCGACCCTACCGAAGACGGTGCCCGTTATGAGCTAGACTTCAGCATGACTTCTGCGCAAGCCAAAGAGCTTTATGGAATCATGCAGGATGCTTACACCAACGCTAAAGGCCGCGATAAGTCTTGGCCCGCTAAACTAGAGATGCCTTTCAAGAAGCAAGAAGACGGTACGTTTGTTGGTAAGACTAGTCTCAAAGCAGCATACAGTGGCAATGCGACCGAGCCGCCTGCGCAGTTTGACGCAAAGAACGACCGCCTTGGCAGCGACTTTATGCTAACTACTGGTAGTACAGTAAATATAGCGGTCGAAATGATCCCGTTCAAAATGGCGACTACTGGTGTTTCTCTCCGCTTACGCGGTGTACAGGTGCTCAAGTATCTGCCTTACAAACCTGCTTCGCCTTTCGAGGAAGCTGACGGGTTCACGGCTGACCAAGCTAAAAACATGTTCTCTGCCGCAGAAGACGATGACGATATGTTTGAAGCTGAAGGCCAGATAACTAAGCAACCTGATCTGTTCGACGAGGATGAGGAAGAAGTTGCCGAGCCTGTGAAGCGCAAGAAAAAGAAGGAAGCTGCACCGGCGGACGACGAAGAAATGGCTGACATCATCGATATATGGGGCGACGAAGACTAATGAGCTATGGCTACACAAAGCGGCTCAGTAGTCTAAATAAACAGGCTGACGGCTCCATGCTAGGTGTAAAACTCGGTCGCGCGTGTATTTCGAAAGAAGTACCCGTTGCCGAAGTCGCACACCGGCTTGGGGTTAGTCGGCAAGCAGTTTACAACTGGTTTACGGGCATACATGAGCCAAGCAACGAACTGAAAGACACTATTAAAAATCTAATAATAGAGTATAAAAAATGACTGATTTCAACCTCATAGATTACGTCGTCCCCACGGGCGGCTATTACTGTGTGGTTGGCGCAGGCTCAGGTTTTTTCTCTGAATTTACTGACGACAGAGCGCAGGTAGATGTCCTTGCTGAGAAGTTCGTAAAGCAAGGTAAGGATGTCTACTTCATGCTCGGTAAATTGGAAAAAGCCGGAAGCAGAGAAGCAACAAACGTAGAATCATTACAGTCTATTTGGGTAGATATAGACTGCGGGGAAGGTAAAGCAAGTAGCATAGAATCGTCTACTGGTTTGCCTCAAGGATACGAAACTAAGAAAGATGCGCAGTTAGCACTTAAAAAGTTTTGTGAGACCGTAGGTCTACCCTTCCCTGCTGTAATAGATTCTGGGGGCGGAATACACGCATACTGGGCACTGACAGAAGAAGTACCTCGGGCTAAATGGCTACCTATATGCAAACGCCTTAAGCAAATCTGTGTGACACAAGAGTTTTACGCTGACCAACGTGTCTTCGACGCATCCCGTGTTTTACGGGTGCCGGGGACCTTTAATCAAAAATACGATCCTCCTGCTCCAGTAACAGTATTAAGAGGCTCGACTAATCGCATTGACCCAGACGAGCTTCGTGAAATACTCGGAGTTGACCCTGACGCAGAGGAAGTAGACAAGCGACCGCTTGAGAAAAACCCACTACAAGAACTGTTAAACCAAAACTATACAAGTGTATTCAAGAAGATAGTCACCCGTGCTGATGGGTGCTTGCAGCTACACGACTGCATAAGGAACAGGGCAACTCTCGCTGAACCGCGTTGGTTCGATGCGTTGTCTATAGCTAAGTTCTGCCAAGACAGCACTAAGGCAGCGACCATAATTTCGCAGGGGCACGCAGACTACAGCCCCGAAGCAACTGAAAGAAAGATGAAGGGCATAAAAGGCCCGCATTCCTGTGCAGAGTTTGAAGCTAACAACCCAGAAGGTTGCAATGGCTGTCCTCACAAAGGCAAGATCAAAAGCCCGATCGTCCTTGGGCAGACACTCAAGAAGGCAAAAGCTAGTAAGCAAGGTGTTAAATACCGACCCCCCTACGTGTGGGGAGAGAACGGCGGTATCTATATGCAGACAGAGGACGGAGAAGGCGCTCAGTTTGTGTACGAATACGACTTTTATATAGAGCAACGCATGACTGACCCTACAGACGGAGACGTTGCGATTGCTGTAGTACACCTTCCAAAAGACGGAGAACGTAGATTTACTATAAAAAACGAACAGTTAGACTCAAGAGAGCTAACTAAAGTACTGGCGAAAAACGGCGTTTTAGCAGACAAAAAGACTACTCCCTACTTGCATAAGTATGTAATCGACTCTATTAAGGCGCTATCAACAGAGAATAAGGCGGATAAGATGCGCGTTCAATTTGGCTGGGCAGATAACCACTCTGCCTTTATCGTGGGTGAAAGAGAGATACGAGTAGACGGTGTATACCACTCGCCGCCTTCCTCCGTAACAGCGACCTATAGCGACTACTTAGAGCCGCGCGGGTCTTACGAGAAGTGGAGAGAAGTATTCGAACTGTACAATCGACCGGGCTTGGAAATGCACGCGTTCGCTGCACTCAGCGGGTTCGGTTCAATACTGCTCAATTTTACAGGACAGAAAGGCGCCATCATTAACTTGGTGCACCCCAAAGCAGGTACAGGCAAAACTACAATCCTGCGTATGGCAAACAGCATAGCCGGTGATCCCGAGATGCTATTAGGCACGCCAGACGATACGGTTACAGGTCGGATAAACAAACTAGGTACGCTAAACAATATCGTCAATACGATAGACGAAATGACAAACATTGAAGACAAGGACATAGGTAAGTTTGCTTATGCTGCATCACAAGGGCGCGGTAAGGAGAAGGCGCACTTCCACATAAACGCTAATCGTAAGAACGAGATTACGTGGCGTAACATAACCCTGTCATCATCAAACGCATCTTTCTACCAGAAGCTAATGAACACCAAGAACTCACCTGATGGGGAGTTGATGCGGATACTTGAGTTTTTCATTGACTACCAAAACGTGAATGTAATCTCAACTGCGGAAGGTAAGGCAATGTTCGACCACCAACTAAGCCAGAACTTCGGACACGCCATAGAGCCGTTCGTGCAGTACATCATGGCTAATCCTGAACACGCTAAAAACAGAGTATTAAATACACAGGCAAAAATAGATAAGGAGCTTAGCTTAACTCAACGTGAGCGTAACTGGTCAGCAGCGATGGCTTGTAACATAGCAGGAGGACTACTTGCGGTAGAAGCAGGAATAGTCACGCTTGATATGAAGCGCATATATCATAGGGCTGCACCGGAAATTAAGAGCTTACGTGAGACTACTATAGCCCCAGTAAACGACTCCTTTGCACTTATCGGTGAGTTTATTAACGAGCATACGCAAAACATTTTGTCTATTGACGCCGCAGCAGATGCACGGTCGGGTAAGACTAAGCGTCCTTACTTGGAACCGCGTGGAGCTTTGTATATCAGGGAAGAACCAGATGCGAATATTATCTACATAGCTTCGGGTAGGCTTAAAGATTTCTTAAACAAGAGGCAGGTTAACTACGACTCCACAATACGGGAGCTAAAAGATAAAGGCTGTGTTATAAGGACGCATAACAAAAACATGGGTAAGGGTATGGCTATGACGACTAGTGCTACCCGCTGTGTGTGGTTTGATTCTTCTCACCCAGAGTTTATTGGCACCAACGCTATAGCTAAGGAAGCAGACAATGCTAGTGGAGAAAGTGAACTACCAGATCAACTGGACTAAGTTCAAGGCAGGGGCGTCGTTCTTTATACCCTGCCTGCATCCCCCCTCCGCCCTCAAAGTAATACTAAAGGAAACCAAACGTTTTAAGTTTAAAGTGGTTACTAAAGTAGTAATTGAAGACGGAGTGCGGGGCATCCGGGTATGGAGAACTTAGGCTATAAAGTCTTCTAAATAGCGCTCGGTTACTCTATCTTTCAACCCTTTGTCGAAACGAAGACCGAGAATTAAATCTTTTTCATAAGCTTTTTTACTTCTGTAAGAACGGGCTAGAGTATCGTTACTTGCTATGCCCGGATACTGCATACGCAGGTCTTGTAGTTCTTCTCTGGCTTCTAGCATAAGTTCTACGTCGCCGTTTTCTTTGCCTATGTAGTATTTATCAAGAATGTTTTTTCTTCTGGCACGGACTTTAGCTTGATAATTTAACGCCATAGAACGGTTTTCATAAGCATTGGATATGTCCGCGGGGCTAAAGCCTAACACCTGCATAAATAAATTATATGCGTTTATATCCGTATCTATTTCTTCACCGCTTCTTGTCCTTGCTCCTTCTTTAATGTAACGCGCACCTTTAAGTATGTTACGCAGGGCGCTTGGAGACATAGCTTCGGTAAACCGTAGGTACTCTCCTTCTCTTAATAAGCCCATGGCGTTCTCTAAGTTAAACGCATAGCTACCCACCGGCCCAGTAGCCTGTATTAGAGCAGTCATTAAGTAGCCTCGCTCTTCTACGCTGTATGGGTCTTCTCGGAATAACATACCGTTAGCGAGGCCAACACGGTTAGATATTTCTAGGTTCGTTAAATAGTTGAGTGGGCCTTTAAACAAAAAGTCATTAGTAACGGCGCGTACTTCTTCCTTAGCGTTGAAGGGTTCATCGTCGTCGTCAAACGGATTTAAAGCTTCCAGTATGTTGGCAAAGGTAGCGGCAGCTCCAAAGAAAGGTAGACCGTTTATACCACCAAGCGCTGCACTTACTGCGTAGATACCAAGCACTTGCTTACGTGCCATACTTCTTGTTGCCGCGTCTTCACTTGCGACAGAGTTATACATGGTCATGCCGATCACGTTAGCACTGTTCCATATAAAACTCTTAAACGTAAACATTACACGCCCAGCCGGATGCTGCATTAAGCTAGGGCCTTCCGCTGCAAGTCCAGAAGTATGTACATCCATAACTTCGTTAACTGCTTCTTCGACAGCTTGTGCCTCTGTTTTTCCGTTTGCTTTCGCTAAGTTGTATGTTGCTATAGCTGTAGTAGCCCTACTGTATTTTTCCGCTCCAGAAAACGGCATACTCAGCAAATTCATAAACCGCGCGCTGTTAGAATTAAAGTCAGCAGTTGACTGCTTAGAACCCTCTAATATTTCCCGCGACAGTGTGTGTTCTAGCTGAGCTTTCTCCATCAACCCGTCATACAAAGCTTTGTACTTGGGATCAGACTGCCATTTATATTCTATTAAGCTTTCCTGTCTCTGGTTTTTAGGACGGAAAGAAGGCAATGCTTCTTGCATAGCAGACATAAGCACTTTATTAGCTTCGTTGAAGCCGTATCTAGACGCTAGACGTGGGTAAGTCAAAAGCAATATAGCACTCGTGTTAATAAGCGCAGACGAAGCGTTACCTAATAGGAACAGAGAGTAAGCGCTAGTGGCGAAGAACGAAGTCATCTTGCCATAAGAAGGATTCTGCATGAACCCCGTGTTGTTGCGCCTGATGATCTCGTCTCTGATAGCTTGTGAAAGCCCAGTGCCTCTTTCTTTTATTATTTCATCTATCGCGTTTTGCACTTGGGGTAAGTACTCTAGCGCGTTTACTTTGCGCACGCCCTTAAGCATAGTATCGCCATACCCACGCACTACATCTATAGATGCGCCTTCCGTGCCTTTATACCGCTTCATGCGATCCATGTAAGTGCTTTCTGGGTACAAAGATAATAGCACCTGATACACATCGTCTCTTTGCCCCTGTGGGATGACATCCATAACCTTGCTTACAAAAGAGGTAGGAGGGAAACGCTCAGGGCTAAACGTAGCCGTCTCAGCCTTATCAAACGGTAGAGGATCGCCTTTAATTATGTTGCGATTTTCCGCAATAAACCTAGAACGTTGTGCAGGGGATTCAAAAGCAGTGACTACTCGTTCTTCAACCCCACTAGATACGTCAGTATACTCAAGGAAATACTCTCCAAAACGCAAAGCAGGCATGTAGCCTATAGCAGGTGCGTTTCTAGTAAACTGAGTTTCTAACTCGGCACGTTGACTGCCGTCCTTTGCCTTATCTAGTACAAACTTTTTATACGCAAGGAACAAATCTCGGTAACCTTGGCGCATATCTTTATACATGGTCTGCACTTCAGAAGGTAAAGACTTAAACTGATTCGCTAACGCAGTAAACTCCGCTTTTTGCTCCGGCGATAGTTTAGTCACGTCGAACTCTGGGTCCACGCCAACCAAGTCATACTCACCTTTACGCGCCTTTAAAGCAATCGTACCTAAAGTTTCAACAGCCCGAGGGAACTTCTTTTGAATCTTTTCAAATACCCTGTAGTTGTCTTGTATCTCTTTTATCTTTTTCTCTAAGGCACCCTGCCTGCTTAGTATAGCAGCCTGTAAGGCTTTGAGTTTTTTACTCAGTTCAGGGAACTTTTCCGCTGCCATGCGCGCCATATCTTGCAGGCGTAAAGCGCTCAACGCGCGGCTAGCTAGTCCACCGCCACCCTCAGAAGAAATCCTAGATATAGCATTGCCTAAACTGTCTGCTTTCTTACTCACAAACTCTGGAGTGCCAGTAAGTATTTTAGCGGTAGCATCCATTGCCATCTTAGGCGTACCTAAGAACAGTTGATCGGTAAGCGTAGGCTCTACACCCTGAGACACATCAAGGAGTTTGTCTATAAAGTCTAGGCCCTTGTCATATGCACTCTGCTCTTTACGGAACCCAAAGAACTTAGCAATGGAGTCCATAATGGTTTGCCACATGGTCTTACTTCGTGGCGCTTTGATCTGCTTAAGTAACGCTTGGAATTCTGGATTACTCACCAGCTCGGCTACAAACTCTTGCAGGTTTTGCCCACCATAGGCATCGCCCATCTGCGTCTTTATGTCAGAAAAGAACTTAAAGAAATCTTTAGTGATTTGTAAGTTTGGATTGTTGATCGCCTGCGCTAGTGAGGCATGACCGGTTTCATGTAAAGCCGTATGCTCGTTCATACCGCTAGTTGGGTTCAGCGTAATTACATCAGTGGCCGCATTATAGAAACCGCTTGTTCCTTCTGGAGTAGCACCAACAACAATGCGAGTACGTAGGTTTTGCGTACCTATCTTACGTAGTATGCGCTGTATCTCTGGCGATTGACTGGGGATCAACTTATTAAGCAAAGGTGCAAGTCGTCCGCGCGTTGCAAGCTGGCTTATCTCTGGGCTAAATGCTGCACCTCTGTAAACGGGCGCGTTCATTGTAAAGGCATCAACGGCTTTTTGATATGCAGCTAAATTCGCTTCTGTAACGCTGGCGTTATCTTCATTCATAAACCAATTAAACGCTTCGGTTATACCAGAATCGCGCAGCGCTTTAGGCTTTCTCATATTTTTTGTATGAGCAATCGCCAGCTGTTTAATACCAATGTCAGTAATCTTACCGTTAGGGAAAAATTGAACGCCCTGTTGCGGTATATCATCCTCAGTCGGTTTTTTCTTTGCCTCTACCGCAGCAGGTTCCGTAGTTGTTTCTTGAGCGGGCGCAGCTTCAACAGCAGGCTCAGCAACAGGCGCAGCTTCAACAGCAGGCTCAGCAACAGGCGCAGGTTCTACAACAGGTGCAGCGGCGGTAGGTTCGAGTTGCTGTATGACATTATCAATAGCGTTGATGTTAGCAGCGGACTTACTGCGCTCTGCTACGGTACGTAGATCAGTTACTACTTGAGCGCGCTGCTCGGGCACAGCCAAGTCTCGACCTGCAAAGGCTTTCTTAGTGGCAGCGTTAACTGGTAACCCTTGGCCTTTTAAGAAGTCATTGAGGGCTTTACCTACGCTAGGCGCACGGGTTTGTTCGCCGGGAAGTCCAGCAAATATATCACCTTGTCTAGCTTCTTCCGCAGGAAGGCGGCTGCGTATTATGTCTGCTTCAGCTGCTATTTCTGCTGTTATAACATCCTTAGTGGGGCGTATTAATTTTAAGTCAGCGCCTTCCCTACCCTTTGTGTCCGCATAACGCGCTTCGATTATAGCTTCAGCTTCTCTTTGTATATCAGCTTCACGTTGTGCTTCCGCTATAGCTTGTTCTTCTGCATTGGGTTCGAAAGAAAATGCAGTTTGCTCTGCCTCCTGTAGTTGTTTACGTTCTTTCTCCGCCGCCTGCTTTGCAGCTTTGTCTATAGCAGCCTGTTCTTTTTCCGCCTTTTTCGCCTGCCTTTCTATAGTAGGAGCTGGCTCTCCTGCTCTAGTAAACAACCGCTGCTGTTTTCTTCCGTACCTACCTATACGTTGTTGCCGTACAGTTTCTAATATATCAAGCTCTTGAGTAGAAAGTTCTCCCATGGGCTTAGTAGTGTCAAATGTGACGCCTTGACGTTCCGCCTCTATAGCAGCGTCTTCGTATAGTACGCGCTCACTTTCTTGCTTTTGTACATCTTCTACTATTTTCTTTTGTTCAGCATTAAGAGAGCCAAATGATCCCGCCGCAGGCACGTCGAGTCCTTGGCGTCGCGCAAGTTCTAATGCGGCTATCTTTGAAACTACGGGGGCGCCCGCACCTGCACCCTCTACCCGTGCAGTTTCTGCATTTATTTGTGCTTCTAATACTTGAGGGCTAACTGGTTCTATGCCCGGCAGTTCTAGCTGCCCCTGCATTAGCTTTATACGTTTATTGGCTTCATCTCTAAGCTTACGCGATTCTTCTAGATCAGCTAGCCGCTGCTTTCTAGCACCTTTCTCTCTAGCAGCTTCAACCCCACCGCCAACAGTACCAAAGCCACCACCAGCTACAGCGCCACGCACGGCACTTTCCATGATGCGGTCAAATTCTTTACTACCAAATATGTCTGGGTTTTCGTCTATGAGTCTTTCAGCAGCAATACTGATAGCTTCTTGTGCGCCTTCTGTAAGACCTTCAGTGCCAAGACCTTTAATTAGTCCCGCAGTGCCCGAGCGGAGCACACTTGGCTTCATGCCTGATCTTTCTAGTATTTTCTTCGTTACTTCTGCTTTAACAGGAGCAGACATATTTTTAGCTAAAGCAGCAGGAAGGATTGAATCAAGCGCTGCCGCAGCGGAGCCAAATAACAACGCTGTACCGGGTGCAGTCTCTCCGGTTTCTTCGTATATATTCTGGAATATTTCAGGGGCGTTAAGTGCGTACGAACCAAAGGCGGCGCCAGCAAACTGTCCCGCTGCACGGGTAGCGCCCAACACAGGAGCAGCTGCACCGCCTGTAAGAGCAGTAGCCAGTGCTACACCAAGGTTAGGAATCTGCTCACCGATAGTCTCGGCAACGAACTTGGTAAAGTCTCCTACTCCCTCTACGTCTTTGTAGCTTGAGAATACAGGAGCAGGTAAAGCTGCCTCTTTCTCAGCAGCCTCTTGGAATTGACGTTGAGCATAATCTTCGGCGCCTACGGCACTTCCCACTAATGCAGGGATGATGTCCGTAACAGTGGAACCAAGCCGACCCACGCCCCGCTCAAAGCCAGTACTAAACGCTTCACCTACGCCAACTTCGGGTTTGGGTGGTGGTACTTGGCTTAGCGCGTATTGGTACGCTTGTGCGTCTGTGGTTCCTTCTGGTGCTTCTACTTGATAAACGCCGCCATCGGGCATTTGTATTTCAAAAGTAGCCATTTAGTTTACTCTTGTGACTGTTACACCTTCAGGTAGTCCAGACATTGATTCGAGTCCGCCCATACCGCCAACACCTTGCTTAAGTAAGTTTATATAGTCTCTTACCATTGGTTCTAGAGCTTGTGTTACACGTGGGTCTGAAATAGTAGTACCTAACTCTTTAGCTTTTTGCAAAGCAGCATTTGAGTACTGTTCACCAGCTAAGAACTCAGTAAGTTGTCTCATTTGTTCTTGATTTAACCTAGCCGCCGCCGCCGCTTGTGCCGCTGTTTGAGTAGCAGCAATTTGTTCACGTCTTACACCTAACTCTGCTTCTAGCGCTTCTTTTCTGTCTTGGCGGGCTTGCTCAGCTTGATCTATCTTGCGGCTTTCTTCGGCAATCTTAGCAACTTCAAAACCTTTAGATGCACCGGCACCTCTACCAAGTAATTTAGCAATATCCGATGCCTTATCCGCAAAAGGTTTGGCTTGCTCCAACAAACCGGCAAGACCTGCACCACGTCGCGTGCGCCTATCACCTCCTCCTCTTGCAATCCTTGCACGTTCGGCTGTCCTTTCCTCTGCTGTCATTTCAGGAGCGTCAGGGAACATAGCTCTTAGCGCTGCTTCAAGTCCCTCGTTCGCATCTATAGCACGGACAAAACCTGCGGGGGCGTCGCGGCGGAATATGTCTGCTTCAGTTGGCACAGTAACATCTGTGGGAGCTACCGGAAATTCTTCGCCTATAATAGCATCTGCTACTTTAGCTCCAAGCGCACCAGTAACAGCCGTCCTTCCGGGGCTAAACTGTCGGTTTAAGGGTACACCTGCCTCCCTTGCTTTTTCAGCGGACATCATTTTGCCCTTTGGTCCTCGTACTGCACTGCCCGGTCCAGACATTTTAGGAGTAGTCACAGTTTTTGCAGCGAGGTCTCTAGCTCTTTGTACTGCTGCCGGACCGTATTTCTTGACTATGGGCTGTAAAGCTTTGCTTGTCATTTTTAAAATCTTAGCACCGCCGTACGCACCTAGAATAAGATTTGCCGTTGCTCCCACTGGGTCATCTTTGAAAGGCTCTATAATATCGCTGGGAGACATCCCTACGTCCATTATTTCTCCTTCTGTTAAATCTACTCCTTCTAAAGATTCACGCTCTGGCGCGATCAAGTCGCGGAGGAACCCTGTAACACCCCCACCATCTTTGAACCCTTGTACATCAGCGGCAGGATCAATGTCCTCTAGCATCTGTTGCATTTGGGCTTGCTGCTTTAAATAATTTAGCACACGTCTAGCTTCAGCCATTTCGTTTGCTTCGCGCTGCTCTTGTAAACGACCCGCGACGCGTAAAGCACCAATGCCTCCCATTTCTTTATCCGCTGCATAATCAGCCGCAGCTTGTGCAGCTTTAGGGAAAGCCTGAGAAAACGCATTACGGCGATTTTCTTGTAGCCTGCCCACAGTTCGTAGTGCGCCTAGACCACCTAACTTTTTATCTTCTGCATAATCAGCAACTGCTTGCTCGGCTCTAGGGAATGCTTGTGCAAACCGCGTTCTGTTATCGTCTTCTTGTTTTGCACCCATATCGCGGAGGTAATTGGCAGGATCAGAAAAACGTGGGTCTCTTTCACCCATATTCATTTCAGGGCCACCGCGTAGTTTTGTTTGCGCTTCTGCAACTGCTAAAGCGTCTCCAAGGTTAGGCTCATACATCTCGGTTTCTTGCTTTTCAGGCACAGTAGCATATCTCGCAGCCAGCGCACGGTTTGCACGCTCTTGGTCTGTGCGGCGACGCGCTTGAGAATAAGACTCGCCCGGACGTACGTCTATCTTGGTTCCTGCATCTGCTTGCGGCATCTCGCCCATAACGCGTTCAACATAGGGCTTCGTCTGCATAGCCATTGGTAAGACATCGTAGTCTTTACCCGCAGCAACAAACTTATCAGCATTGCCCGGGCCAGCGTTGTAGGCAACTAATGCAGCTTCAACATCGCCGTTATAGCGATCAAGCATCGCTTGTAGGTATTGCTTAGCAAACTTTCGGCTAGCTTCTGGATCAAACCGACTACCTTCCATAGGACTCACGCCAAAACCCGGTTGAGCCGCAGTAGTAGGCATTATTTGGTAGGCGCCTTCAGCACCTGCGTTACTTACTGCACGAGGGTCACCGCCACTTTCGGCCCTCATAAGAGAATCAAGTAGCGCGTCTATGTCTATGCCACCGCCTTTTTTATACCCAACAATGCCGCCAGCAGCCATGCCGTTAGACATCTCTTCATAGGTTTTACCAAAGGTATCGTAGAATTTCTTAAGGATTGATTTGCTTTCTTCTACGTTAAGCCCTGCGTTCATAAGCTTCTGACCCATACGCTCTATAAAGTTAGGGTCTCTGTTTTGCTTCTGAGCAGCTATTTCATCACGCACTTGCTGTATTGCCGCTGATCGGTTCTCGTAGGGTACACCGACTCCAGCTTTAGCCGCTCTTAGCATATCCATGCTTTCTTGGGCATTAGCGCCGTAGTTCTTAAGCCCTTGGCCCATACGTTGGTAAAGATTAGGTTCAGGAGGACCCATAACATCACCGCCATCTTGGTAGCCGACGATACCGCCATTAGCCATACGAGCTAAGTTAGGAGCGGCTTGTCCGGGTAATCCCATAGCAGCACGGTTTTGCATCTGCATGCTACGTTGGCCTTGTTGCTGTACGCCCGGTGCTAAACGCTTGGCTAAACTAGTTTCCATCTGACCAACAACATCAGCAGGCATAGGCATTTGCTGAGCCATGTCGCGTTCACGAGCAGCAGCCTCCACCATCTTAGTAGCTTCCTGCAAAGCAAGTGCGTACTTCAACTGAGGGTCTACACTCTGCCTGCGCATGAGTTCAGGTACGCCCAACTTAGTTAGTTGGTCAATTTCGTATCCAATGCCGCCTGTCATAGCCATGATAGTAATCTCTTTAAATTAACCTTAATCGCCTGTAAGCTCGCCGTATATCCGAGCTAATACATCTGCGTACCCCAACGCTTCTGCAAAATCGCTAGGCTCAACATAACTGTACTCTTTCGCAGAAACTGGCAGCCCTTGGAGGAGCGACTGCTGGTACTGAACCTGCTTGTATGGGAAGTCCCGCTCTTCTTGGAACTGCGCGTAGTCTGCCGCAACGCCTTGTTGCTCGATGTCTCGCTGTATCCCACCGCCCAGTTGTTGTGCGGTCAAAGCTTGCAGACCATAACGGTTAGTTAAGTCTTGGGCTTCCATTTGTCGGCGCGCTTCTTCGTTAAACTGCCCCATACCCTGAGTGTATGCTTGCTGCATACCTGTACCGTATATGTCAGCAAGGTTTCTAAGCAAGTTGCGCTGTCCTTCTGACTCCATAATAGCTTGGCGTGATCCACCATAAGCCCCGGCTTTACCTAGCCTGCTCGCATTTTGCACCCGCTGTATTTCGGCTTGGCGCTGAGCTTCTGCTATCTGTGGCTCTAGCGCGGCATTTATATAAGGAGACA
>Ga0181604_10002353_pt1 | contig 16422 bp, 12 predicted proteins | sample 041ome_12_FD_148663 | JGI IMG/M metagenome (GOLD analysis project Ga0181604, IMG submission 148663) | Coastal salt marsh microbial communities from the Groves Creek Marsh, Skidaway Island, Georgia - 041410US metaG (spades assembly) | ecosystem: Environmental > Aquatic > Marine > Intertidal zone...
CTGCTGATGGGCCTAGCTTTCTCCATTTTCTACGTTTTTATGGCGGTGCCACTGGGTCGCCTCGCGGATCAAACCGTGCGCCGCAATATCATTATCGGTGGCGTCACGTTATGGAGCGCGATGACTGCCGCCTGTGGACTGGCAGGCAACTACTGGCAACTGTTTCTGGCGCGAATGGGAGTGGGCGTAGGCGAAGCCAGCCTCACCCCGAGCGCAACTTCCATGATCGCTGACTATTTTCCACCGGGTGTGCGCGGCAAAGCGCTGGCGACCTACAACGCCGGGGTGTCGCTCGGCACCGGTTTCGCCATGGTGTTCGGCGGGATGGTGATCACCTATGTCAGCACCAGCGAACGGCATGTGCTGCCCGTCATTGGGAGTGTGGCAGCCTGGCAGTACGTATTTTTCCTCGTCGCACTGCCCGGGCTTCTGGTAGTCCTTCTGATGCTCACTGTGCGCGAGCCGGCGAGGCAGGAGACCAGCTCAGCGGCTCAGAATCTAAGTTTCCGCGAAGTTCTCTCGTTCCTGCATGGCAGAAGAAAGATCTATGTCCCGCTCTTTCTCGGCATGTCGGTCAATACCATTGTCGGTTATGCGCTGTTCTCCTGGATTCCCACCAGTTTCGCTCGCGTTCACGGCTGGACCATGGGTGACATTGGCCTCGGATACGGCCTGATTATTTTGGCCACCGGCCCGCTGGGCGTGTTCCTCGCCGGGAGTCTGATCGACAAGCTACACCGTGCCGGGCAACAGAACGCGGAACTGAAGGTCGCGTTGCTCAGTATCGCGATTTGCCTCCCGGGGGTGGTGTATCTCCCACTCGCGTCAACGGGCCAAGCGGCGTTGATGGCGATGATTCCTGCCAGTATCGGTCCCGCCATGACCACCGCGTCGGGTTCTATCGCGGTCATTAATGTGACCCCGAATCAAATCCGAGGGCAGACCATGGCGCTCTATTTGCTCACGATCTCGCTGCTGGGCTTGTCACTGGGACCCACCGCCGTCGCCTTGCTCACAGATTATGTGTTTAAAGATCCAGCGATGATCGATTGGTCCATCAGTTGCGTGGTGATCGCTTCATCGCTGTTTTCAGCCGTCATGTTATGGCGCTGCCTGCAACCTTTCGGCGAGGGCGTGCGGGAAACGGTAAACTTAGCGCGTTCAACTTGATCCACCACAGATGGCATCGCTAACAACGTGACAACACTCTCGCGCTTTCTCAAATCTCGCTGGTACTGGCTGGCCCTTGTTTTGTTCGGTATCGCCCTCCTGAGCGTGGCCTTGTATTACCAATACGCACTGGGTGATGAGCCCTGTCAGGTGTGTATTCATGCCCGGCTTTGGGTGGTCGCTTTTACGCTGATCGCACTTATCATGCTCATCACACCGCAGATCACACTGGTACGTGTTGTGGGGAACTTAGGTGTGCTCACCGCAGCTGCAGGCCTTTTCGAGCGCGCCCGGTACTTGTACCGGCTGGAAAACGGCATCGGAGATGGCAGTTGCCAGTTTCAACTCGGTATGCCGGACTGGTTCGCCGTGGATCGATGGATGCCCTGGCTCTTTGAGGTGCGCAATCTGTGCTCGTTCACGCCAGAGATGCTGTTGGGACTTAGCATGGCGGAGACTTTGATGGGATTGGCCATTGGAATCGGTTTGCTGGCGGCCCTCACGCTCGCGGGAGATTTGAGAAAGTGAGTTTCAGCAGCTACCGACGCAAGATAGCGACCTTCGAGGAAGTGTCTACAGTCAGGGCCTTCCTGATGTACTCGAAAAAAAATATTGTGCGTTTGACCATCAGGCCGCTCAAAAATATCGCCCCACTCTGGTTCACGCGCCTCACTCGTTGGAATCTAGGGTATGAGCGACAGCTGACATTTCTGGTTGGAAAGAATGCGGAACTCTTGGAGCAACAGTCGGCGCAGGCGGTACGCCCTTTGTTCATCGACTGCGGCGTCAACGAGGGGTTCGTCCTGAACCGGTATGCAAAGGCACTACCTCGATTTTCATTTATCGGCTTCGAGATCCAAGAAGAGTTGATCGAGAGAGCTGCGCACGCAAATCCAGACGCAGAAATCCGACATCAAGCCGTAGCGACTTCCGATGGACCGGTCGAGATTTTCTTGCCCCGCGCGATGGGCACTAACTTTCGAGGCGGTTCAACGACTGAAAAAGGAAAAGTAACGGGCAAGAACTTCTTCCAACAACGCTCTGTTGATGGCATAGACCTGTGGCGATTTGTGTCAGAGCAGCGCCAAAGCGGCTGTGACTTTATTGCCATTAAACTGGATGTAGAGGGCACAGAATATAGACTCATCGACTCCCTCTATACACGTTGGAGAGAATCTGGAGACCGGTTGGTCGACTACCTCTTGGTCGAGTACCACGAGGATCTTTTACCCGAAGGGCGAGACGCCCACTACTACGCGGGCGTGCTTGAAGAAATGAAGGTCCACGTCAGCCACTGGCTATAAGACGCTACCAAACTCCACGACTTATACCTCTCGCCCCGCCACCTAGCACTCGATCAAACTGACCGGCACCTCAAGCACGTTAATCGCCAACCCGCCGCGCGCGGTCTCTTTGTACTTATCCTGCATATCGCGACCCGTATCGCGCATCGTCTTGATCACCTGATCCAGCGAGACGAAGTGCTCGCCACTACCACGCAGCGCCATCCGCGCGGCGCTGATGGCTTTCACCGCACCCATGGCATTACGCTCGATGCAGGGCACCTGCACCAGGCCGCCGATCGGGTCACAGGTCAGGCCCAGGTTATGCTCCATCGCGATTTCAGCGGCGTTCTCGACCTGAGCGGGGGTGCCGCCCAGAGCGTCGGCCAAGGCGCCCGCCGCCATAGAGCAGGCCGAACCCACCTCACCTTGGCAGCCGACCTCGGCCCCTGAGATAGAGGCGTTGATCTTGTAGAGGATGCCAATCGCGCCTGCGGTCAGCAGGAATCGGCACACGTCTTCGTCACTCGCGCCACGGCAGTGGTGCAGGTAGTACTTGAGCACCGCGGGAATAATCCCGGCCGCGCCATTGGTGGGCGCCGTCACAATCCGGCCACCGACCGCGTTCTCCTCATTCACCGCCAGAGCATACAGCGTGACCCAGTCCATGGTGTTCAGCGACTCGTCGCCAAGGGAGTCGCCCTGGCTCTTCAACTGGCGATACAACTGCGCCGCCCGCCTTTTGACCTTGAGGCCGCCGGGCATAATGCCTTCGGTACGGCAGCCGCGGTCGATACAGGCCTGCATGACCTCCCAGAGCGCGAGTAGCTCGCTGCGGATCTCAGCCTCGCTGCGCCAGGCCAACTCGTTGGCCAGCATCAGCGAGCTGATGGAAAGGCCGTGCTCCTTACATAGTGCGAGTAGCTCCTCGGCGGTGGAGAACGGATATCGAACCGGCGTTGGGTCATCTACCACCACGTCTCCGTCACTCGCCGACTCATCCACCACAAATCCGCCGCCTACCGAGTAGTACACCCGGGTCTGCAGCACCTCACCCTGCTCGTCGTAACCCGTGAAGCGCATACCATTGGCATGGAAGGGCAGCGTCTCGGTGCGGTGCATGATCAAGTCGTCGCGGTAGTCGAACGCAATCTGATGCGCGCCCAGCAGGTTTAGGCTGCCGTGCTCGCGCGCGGCGGCTATCCGGGCCTCAATGCCTTCAATGTCGACCGTGTCGGGCGCTTCGCCCTCCAATCCCAAAATGATCGCTTTTGGAGAGCCGTGGCCGGCACCGGTGGCCCCAAGAGAGCCAAACAGCTCGGTCGTCACGCGATAACAGCGGCCTAGGGAGCCGGTGTCCTCAAGCGCCACTGCAAACATCCGCGCGGCATGCATGGGGCCGACGGTATGAGAGCTGGAGGGACCAATCCCCACCTTGAACAGGTCAAATGTGCTGATAGACATGGGCGAAAGCTGGTTGGGGCGTGAAACGAGCGGTGGAGGAGTGTAGCGCCTAAAAAATGTCCGCGTCACGAGAATTAATTGTTATTACAGAAGTGCTCCTGTTACGCCGCGACGCGCCTGTATGGATTCATGGCGATATCGATTTCGTGACACTCAGATGGCCGCTCATTTCTAGCTGATGGCAGCTCATTCCGGACTGATAGCGTCAAGTCTCTGATCGCGGGGCGCGAATGCGGCAATATTAAGCACCCGCATGTCCTTGAACGCGGGTTTTTCGCCTCTCATGGCAGTTGCGTTGTGCGCTGTCTCCCTTATCATGCGCGATCTTTTGAGCTATTTAGGGCATTTCAGCGGCATACCCGCACGGCCTGTGGACCATGACTATGAGCACTCCCACCAAAATCTATCTTGACGAGTCAGAGATGCCGACGCGTTGGTACAACGTGGTTGCAGACCTGCCTGAGCCACCGCCACCGCCGCTGCATCCTGGTACACACCAGCCGGCGACGGGAGACGACTTCGCCGCCCTGTTCCCTAAGGCACTGATTGAGCAGGAAATGTCGGCTGAGCGATACATCGACATCCCGGGCGATGTGCTCGATGTCTATCGACTGTGGCGCCCCAGCCCCCTGTTCCGCGCGCACCGTCTTGAGAAACTACTCGATACACCGGCGCGTATTTATTACAAGTACGAGGGCGTAAGCCCCGCGGGCTCCCACAAACCCAACACCGCGGTACCCCAGGTCTGGTATAACGCGCAGGAAGGGATTCGTAAGCTCACCACAGAAACCGGTGCGGGCCAGTGGGGCAGTTCACTGGCTTTTGCCTGCGCCCAGTTTGGTCTCGAATGCGAAATCTGGCAGGTGGCCGCGTCTTACAGAGCCAAACCCTACCGCCGCACCATGATGGAGATCTGGGGTGGGCAGGTACACCCAAGTCCGTCTGACGTCACCGACTATGGTAAGCAACTGCTTGCTCAGGATCCGGACCACCCCGGCTCATTGGGGATTGCGATTTCAGAGGCTGTTGCCGAGGCAGTGGAAGACCCCACCATTCGCTACGCACTCGGTAGCGTGCTGAATCATGTACTGCTCCACCAGACCATTATCGGTGAGGAAGCCTTGCTGCAGTTGGCGAAAGTCGACGAAACACCGGACGTGCTGGTAGGTTGCACAGGCGGTGGCTCCAACTTCGGGGGCCTAGCATTTCCCTTCCTACGCGAGAAGCTCGCGGGCAAAATGAATCCCACGATCCGATGCGTTGAGCCGGCGGCTTGCCCAACACTCACCAAAGGCGAATATCGTTACGATTTTGGTGACACCGCGGGCCTGACGCCGCTGATGAAAATGCACACGCTCGGTGCGTCGTTCATTCCAGAGCCCATTCACGCCGGCGGACTGCGCTATCACGGTATGGCGCCGCTGGTCTCACACATCTATGAGCTAGGGCTTGTGGAAGCGATCTCGATTCCCCAGATCGAATGCTTCGAAGGCGCGCTGCAATTTGCCCGCGCGGAGGGCATCGTGCCCGCACCGGAACCCACCCACGCGATTGCGGCAGCGGTAAGAGAGGCCATGGCATGCAAGGAGTCGGGTGAGGAGAAGGTCATTTTGACCGCATTGTGTGGTCATGGGCATCTGGACCTCGCGGCCTACGAAACATTTCTTTCAGGACAGATGGTTGACTTGGATTTACCCGACAGCGCTATCCAGGAAGCGATGCAAAATGTGCCACAAATTGAGGGTTGAAGCCCAGCTACGCTGAAGAAGACAACGGCGCCAATGCCGTCACTCGCTGTTGCTATTTTTGCAGTTGCCCCTGAAGCGCATGACCGGCGTCTGGCCCCAGAATAGAGTGGCCCCCATCGACTGGGAAATCTGCGCCCGTGACAAAGGATGAGTCAGGAGAAAGGAGAAAGTTAACAACCTCGGCGACCTCCTCGGCGTCCGCAATTCTGCCCAATGGGTGCAGACTCGCCCCGACACTGTCAGCGTGTGACCTGTCTCCCGCGGTGGCCAATTCGATGGGCGTGGACCACGTCCAAGCCGGCGATACGGAATTTACCCTGATGTTGGCTTCAGCCAATTGCACCGCCTGTAGGCGAGTCAAATGAATGATCGCGGCTTTTGCAGTTGGATAAAGCGCCCGATTTCTTTGTGCAACTTTCGCCGCAATACTTGCCACATTGACGACAGCAGCCGAGGGGCTCTCGGTTAAAAGTGGTAATGCCTCGGCCAGTAATACCGCACCTCCGAACAAAGTGACATCGAAGGCTGCATGCCAATCGGCTCTGGAAGAGGTAATACCATTGTCCAGGTAACTGACCGCGTTATTCACAATCCCATCAAGGCCACCGAATACGTCGCTAGCGCACTGGACCAAACCAGCCAAATCCTCATCTCTGCGCACATCGCATCGACAAAACATTACGGACTCGTCGAACTCTCCAGCGATTTTGGCACCTGCAGACTCATCCAAATCGCCGATAATGACGTTATTGCCCGCCTTTGAAATCCGTCGCACAAAGGCGGCCCCCAGCCGACTGGCTCCCCCACTGACAATGTAGGTTGCAGACCTGTTCTTGGAATCAGGTGCCTGATCAGTCAAAGTTAAGCTCCTCCGAACGCACCAATGTCACCAAGTTTCCAATCGCAGACAGGCTGGCCTCATGCCTCTCCCTCGGAAAAGCACTACAAGCGTCGGTGACAACAGAGACTCTAAGACCAAGATCAACCGCGTGGCGCGCAGTATGTTCGACCACCGAGTGAGTTGCGACACCAAATAGCACCAAGTGCTCACAGCCATAGTCCGACAGCACCTGCTCCAACTGCGTTGCATAAAATGCATTCACGCGGTTGTGAGACACAATGACATCAGAGGGCCTATCGGGCGCCAGAGAATCAACAAACTCCGCGCCCCAGCTCCCGTCCCGCATGACCTCGTTATATTTGACGAACCGGTACAACTCGCAGTTATCGGGTAAGTCGGTTCCACCAACCTGAAACGCCATCCGCACAAATACCCTGGGAATGCCCGATGTTGAGGCAGCCTTCAAAGCCGTTAAAGCGGCATCGAGAAACGCCGCTCTGCCCGTGTGGTCATCTCCAAAGCCAGCGCGAATTTGGCCATCCGGGTGGATCACCTCATTCTGCAGATGAAGTGGGAGCATGACGGTGGATGCCCTGAATGTCATACCTATATGAATACTTCGATGGGTTCAAAAGCCTCCGCCGAGTCGATCAGATCCACGCGTTTTTCGACTATCTGCAACCGGCCATCTGAAATCTGAAGGGTATGAGTGTAGAGACCGGCAAATGTTCGATGTCCAAAACTTCTCCACTCGGCCACCGTAAAGGCAGAGCCAACGACCAACTGGTTGCTAGCCTCACAGACCGACTCGACCACAATCGCACTCACGGTGTGCGATGTTCGTGACCGAGGCTTCTGTGACCAGGCTCTATCGTGATTCAAGCGATTAATTCTGACTTGTCTCATCATGGAGTCCTCGTAAGCGAGGGACAGATGATTAACGGGATCTTCCTGATCCTCCGCAAGCGGTATCCAATACATACCGCCCTCAGCGAACAGGTCATTCCACTCGTCAAATTTTCTCTGATCTAACAGCCTTGCCTCTTGATACAGAAACTGGCAGAGCGCCTCATAAGGGACTTCCGAAGCTCGCGTGAGCGGAGAGCGCGCTGCTGTCATCACGGATCACTACTCTTTAGCGAAATCGTCTCCGTCGCATCGCCGGTCATGTACTCTCGCCATGCGCGGAATTGGTTGCGTATTGGTAACTCGCTAGTGCCGACACCAATCTCCCCGCCGTCAGCGCCCGAAAAAGGAAGATCCTGACCCGCATTGCGATGTTGGCTCACCCAATCCCCTCCTTGAGTAGCCAGCCCCTTCTGACATTCGGCATAGACGTGCACGTCGTCAGTCATGACGATGGATGAAGGTGAATTAACCACATTTGAATAGGTGAATGTCCGCTGAAGTAGCTCCTCTGGCGCCCCATCAAGCCTGAAAGTAAAAATCTCTACTAGCGTTCTATCAACAGACAAAGGACGAATGACTCTCCATTGCTGGAATGAAGTATGTGGCGAGCAAGACGGATAGATAATTGTATTATGGCGATTCACCCCAAGGATCTCCTTGGCCCGATCCTCACCGACCTTAGCGGCCAGACTCGTGAAGTAGGCCTGCGATAGCGGATCGTCTGGGGCGTTGAAGATCGCCGTCATATAACTGTGACCAAATTCAAAAGCATGCAGATCGAGATCCGACCAGAACTTCGGCGGCGCGCCGTTACCGTCAATGATATGCAGCTCAAAAGGCAACTCGCCACCCAACTGCTCATCAGCGTATTGCCTAGCCGCCCGGTAGGAGGACTCATGCGTCGCAATGGGGTGCCCCGTGTCGTTTAGATTCTCAAAAAAAATCTTCCAATTGGACCGCTGGACAACACGAAAAACCCCGCCCGCCACTGATACCGTGCCATTCGGCGCGCGATCACAAAAGTTATCCAGAGAGCTTTTGATACCGGCAATGAAGGACTCAAAATCGGCAGCCCTTTCTGAGAGTGAGGCAAAGACGAACCCGCGATACGAGGCCACTTGAGCCACTTTTCGAAGAGAAAAGCGCGGATCAGCCATATCAAAACGCGTGTTTTCGTAGCCCTCAAGATAGGGCACGCCCCTCAAGGTCCCGTCGAGATTGAAGGTCCACGCATGATACGGACACCTGAAAAGCCCTTTGGTATGCCCGCAACCGTCCCCAGCTATCCTCGCGCCCTTGTGAGGACAGCGGTTATAGAAAACGTTGATATCGTCTTGCTTCCCTCGAGCCATCACCACCGACTCTAGACCAACACGAGTTGTCCAATAGTCACCAGGTTCGGGAATTTGCGAATCATGCCCGATATAAATCCATGCCGAGCCAAAGACGCGATCCATCTCCAGAGCGAATACCTCCTCGCTCACATAGACGTCGCGGTGAACCTCGTCATCCCTGATTAACTGGTCGATATCCATTGCGCGGCCTTTTGGGGTCATCTCGATTGCTTCTAAGGAACCCTCAGCCGCGCGCATGCAACTGAGGTCTGCCTATCGCTGAGGAATGTCAGAAACTATAGCCCAACATCACGTAGTACTGCCTGCCGCGATCAAATGCCTGAGCGGTACTGCCGAAGGTTGATTGGTAGTCTCCAAAAATGCTGAATTCCTCGTCACCCACGTTGTCGACACCGGCAGTAACGCTAAGCCCGGAAGTGGCTGACTCCCATCTCGCACTCATGTTAACCACGGAATAATCGGGTTGAACCAGAGGGTCAGCCCAGGCAGGTGCAAACGGGAGACCACCCGCATTCGTGTAAAACTTGCTCCTCCATGACCAATCCAGTCGCGGCGTAATCTCTCCAAACTGGGTATCGAACGTTTTTGTGACCGAAAGATGAGTATTCCATTCTGATATGAATACGAAGGGGTCAGACACACTCAGACCAGAGAAAAGATCAGGGTTCAGAGAGTCGTATCCAGCGTCCGTGTAGCCCACCGCTAGATCAATCAACACCCCATTTTGAGCCAAATAGTTAACCTCTAATTCGAAACCCTCGATGGTCGCGTCGCCCGCATTAGTGGTGTACGGCCCGACTCTACTTGGCTCGTTTATGAGGATCTGTAAGTCAGTATAGTCCGCAGAGTAGATCGCAAAATTTACTCGCAATGAATTATCGAAGATCTCCGCTTTAATTCCAGCCTCTACAGAGTCCACGTACTCAGGACCGAAGGCAGGCAAGCTGGGCTCGGGGGGGAAAATACGTTGCGTGAAACCACCGACCTTGAAACCCTCGCTATAGGTGCCGTAGAGCATTACGTCGTCCGTAAGTGAGTAGCTGACACTCACCATCGGCGTGCTTTCCGAGATCGAGTTATTCACGGTCTCCAATGGAACGACCCTGTCTCCCAACGCGCATACTTTTGTTGAGCCGTCTGCGTTGAAGCATGGGAATGGCAGCCCTCCCAGTGGCATTTCCTTGATATATTGGTCAGGCAAGTAGTCTCTGTCCTCCTTGGTGTAACGTATGCCCGCTGTTGCAGAGAGCTTGTCGGTAAAATCAAAAGTCGCCTGAGCAAAAACCGCCTCACTCGAGTAATCAAAGTAACCGCCGCTTTGTATTGACACGGTGGTGAAATCCACTGGATTAATATTTTCTCCGTCCTCCTCAAAGGCGTATGCGCCTACCACCCAACTCAATCTGTCCTCTACCGAGCTACCAGACAGTTGCAGTTCAACGGAAAATTGATCCTGCTGGAAGGTATCGAAGTAGTGAGTGATCGGGTTGACCATGATCGGCAGACCCGGCACAGCCGGCTCGCCATCGTTCTGGGCATAACCATCTCGATCGCTCGCGAACGCCCCATCGAGGCTTCTGTGACTGGCAATCACCTTTGCGGTGAATGCATCGAGATCCCAAGTCAGCGTCAGCGAAACCGCTTCGTTTTCCATCTCTGAGAAATTCGGGCCGGTGCCCAAATTCGTATTGTCTCCCGTGACTGCATTAGCATTAGTAAAACAGGCGACTGGCGCGTCTGGCAGGGTACAGACGATTGGATTCGGACCACCAAAATCCGGGCTGAATCCCGCAAACAAGTTGTGAATGAATGGGAAGTTACCCCCCGGGATCGCCGTTGCACTCTCTGGGAACTCGTCGACCCTAGTCGTAAGCAACGGCGGACCGTTCGTCTCATCATCGTAGTAATCGAACGACAAGTCTGCGGTGAAGGTATCAGAAGGAGCCCACCTCAGAGCCAACCTGCCCATGACCGTATCCTGATTGCCAAGATCTTTGCCATCAAAGGGTCTAAAAACATACCCATCCTGCTGCAGACTTCCAAAACTGCCCCTCGCATATAAGGTGTCAGACAGAGGTATATTGAGCACACCCCTTATATTCCGTCGCTCATCTGTTCCTAACTTGATGTCAACTTTACCGCCAAACTCGTCGTTTGGCTTGGTGGTAGTGATGCTTATAGCGCCGCCAACAGTGTTCTTGCCAAATAGGGTTCCCTGTGGCCCACGCAGTATCTCCACCTGCTGAATATCGATCATGTCTAGTACGGCTCCAGCCGATCGGCCCAGATAAACCTCATCGACATAAATACCGACGCCCGGATCAATAGTTGGAACGAAGTCTTTTTGCCCTACGCCTCGAATATAGACCGCAGCGTTGTTGCCGGCGCCACTGTATGCCGGTGTATTCTGAAACACGAGATTAGGCGTCACGTTCTGGAGTTTTGTGATGCGCGATAAGCCCATGTCCTCCAAGCGATCTCCCGAAAGGGCCGTTACCGAAATAGGCGTGTCTTGCAGCGACTCGACTTTCTTCCGCGCCGTTACCACTACCTCTTCCAAGTTGGCGTTTACACTTGTGGGAAAAGTCGCGATCGCCATGAGGCAGATCACACCCGTCATACTCCGCTTCAGAGCTAGTGCTGGAGGCAGTCGAAGCGATCTGCTTTTGTGTGGAAATGAGGAGTGGGAAAACTTCTGTTCAAAACTTGCCATTACGTGACTCCGCTCTAAATCAAACTTTCAACGACTTGAGTTTAGTGTATTGCTCGGTCCCATGACATCTAGCACTGAACACCGAATTTTCAGCCCACTCACAGGATCACCTAAAGGCCATCGGTAGAGATATTGCGCGCACTGCAAATGCTGCCAAAACGAGCGGTGCGGCAAACACGGCGTATATCAGGCTAATCTCGAGGCCAGCCTCCAACATGAGACCGCCCGCAAAAGGCGCGGCGATCGCCCCCAATCTGCCCACGCCAATCGCCAGCCCAACCCCCGTCACTCTCGACTTGGCGGCATACAACGCGGGTCCAATCGTGTAGAGACCTATCATGGCACCAATGAGGAAGAAGCCCATCATGGCAGACAACATCATCAACACTGTCAATTCTGCGTCAACCCAACCATAGGCCAAAATCACGACCACGCTGAGTGAAAAAAACCACGCCGCCAACTCATTCACCGCGTATCTGCTGCCCAAAAGCCCCATCACCAATGCGCCTATCAGCCCGCCAGCTTGCAGAATTGCCCCCGTTGATATCCCCTGAGCGGTCGAGAGCCCAGCGTCTACCAATAATTTGGGTGTCCAACTCACAACGAAATAAAATGAAAACATGAGCGCGAGGTAACACGACCAGAGTAATAGCGTGTTCAACCGCGTTTCTGGCGGTGTGAAGCAGCTTCTCCAACTGCCAGCAGCTTGGTCCAAGTCCTCGACCAAGCTGTGTTGTGGCTCTGACAAATCAAACCTTTCCAGTAGCCGCCTTTTCATGTTGTCGGCTCCAGAACTGCCAGACCTCGACACAAAGTCGAGCGACTCAGGTAAGCGAATGACAACCAAGGGCAGCAGCACTGCTGAGAGTCCCCCTCCAAACAGAAATAGTGACCGCCAATCTGCAAACTGGATTATTTGAGCAGCAATCATCCCCCCGAAAAGAGCGCCCAAGGGATAACCTGACTGGAGCAACCCCATACAAATGCCTCGCCGCTTGTCATTTGAGTACTCCGACACCAGAGCAGTCAGGGTTGCGAGCATCCCTCCGATACCGACCCCGGTAACAAAACGCAGTGCGAGCAGTTGCAGTTGAGACTGCGTGTACGCGGACACAATCATCCCGATCGTCACCGTGATGAGGCAGATATGCACCAGCCGTTTTCTGCCCAGAGCATCAGCGAGCGATCCGAGCACAATCGAACCGAGCGCCATGCCTATTAACCCCGCACTCAGCAGTAGACCTAAACTAGCGGGATCCAGCTGCCAGTCAGCCGCAACGGGGGCTGCCGCAAAAGACATGACCAACACGTCGTAGCCGTCGAGCATATTGATCGCTGTGCAAAGTAGCACTACTTCCCACTGAGCGAAGGACATCTCTCTGGAGTTGAGTTGCGCTCTAACCGACGCGGCCTCAAGGTCTCGGCTTACCTCTGCCATCCAATTGCAATCCTCGTCGCGTTTCATAAAAATCATAAACAAAGGTGCGATCCGATGCGACTGACTATTTGCAACGCCCGCTTGGCCGGCGCCGATTATCAGGCCTAAAACTTGTGGGGTAGCCGACAGACCGGAGGTCGTTCTAACTTGATCATGTCAGGTGCCCGTCCAATCCGACCCGGCGATATCTTTACCGGGTCAAGGCACAAACATTTAATCTTCAAAGACTCAAAGCGAGGATGAGAGACACAGATGAACACGAGCGAATTGTGGATAGGTGGACAAGAACATAAGCCCAGCTCAGGAGAGTATTTCGACGATCTCAATCCATCGAATGCTGAACTCATTGCCCGAGTTGCAAAAGGAAATATGGCGGACGTCAACGCGGCTGTTGCTGATGCCAAGAATACCTTTGAGCATTTTAAGGACAGTGAGGTACGCACAAGAGAGAAAATACTGTGCGACGCGGCATCGATAGTGGAACGAGACCGCGATGTGTATATGGACTTGCTCATCAACGAAGTAGGCTCACCGCAGATGAAAGCCGCTTTTGAGGTCGAATATTGCATCAATGCATTTCGCTCCGCCGCGGGCGTACCCAGAAGGCTGGTTGGTCAGACTATGCCATTGGATCGGCCTGGCGCGTTCGGCATGTCCGTTCGAGAGCCAGTGGGCGTCATCGGCTGCATTACCCCATTCAACGTGCCTCTTTTGAAAAATGTGAAGCAAATCGCGATGGCGATTGCGACTGGCAACACGGCGGTTCTGATGCCTTCAGAATTCGCAACACAGGTTACCGTTCAGTTCGCAAAAACCCTTCACGAGGCAGGCCTGCCAGGAGGTGTATTCAACTACGTCACGGGAGATCCTGCGGAGATAGGGGACTTCCTCACATCGCACAATGACATTGCCGCCATTAACTTTTGTGGTTCTCCCCGAGTCGGCCAACACGTCGCCAACATCGCGGCGAGGAGCCTAAAGCCCGTGACCCTTGAATTGGGCGGCAAGAATCCCCTGATCATCCTCGACGACGCTGACCTCGGCAAGGCACTAGAAGCGGCCATGCTGGGCATATTTTTCTTTCAAGGCCAAGCGTGCATGGCTTCCAGCAGGATTATCGTGCAGTCAGAAATTGCGAAAAAGTTCATCCCTGCATTTGTCGAAATTGCCAAGGGAGTCAAAGTTGGTGACCTCTCAGATCCGGAAACTGCCATTGGACCCATCATCAGCTCGCGACAAGCAGACAGAGTCAAGTCACACGTTGCAGACGCGCTAGAGAAAGGCGCAACGCTTCTCCACGGCGGTGAGTGGCTGGGCAACTGTTGCCCACCGACAATACTGTCAGGCGTGACCAGTGAGATGGTGGTCTTTGGAGAAGAAACATTTGGCCCCGTGACGTCGATTTACACCGTTGATGGTTTGGAGCAGGCAATGCAGTTGGCGAACGATACGAGCTACGGTCTGAGTTGTGCGATCTTTACCTCAGACATCTCGAGCGCGATGAAGGCCGCCGCTAAATCCGATGCCGGAATGGTTCACATTAACGCGATGTCGATTCAAGACGAGCCCCACATCCCGTTTGGCGGTAACGGCATGAGTGGTCTTGGCAGAGAGGGCACCGACGCCGATTTGGATATCATGACGCGCTGGAAATGGATAACAATCCAAGTGGACTGACGGCGCGAATATTCCTCAAGCACTTGCGTCAGCTCTGATCCGGGTTTTACTGGCAACCATAAGTGGCTCCTCACCATAGGTAGCCGCCGTGTAGCCAGAAATCCAGATGTGGAGCAGGCATAATCGCGATCACCAGTTTGCAGTCGTTGAGAGTCAGCATGGCGAGAGTCGCACTACCTAAACCAGAGCACATTACCGATCCGGCGGTCGAAGGCATATTCGCCTGGGTGACCGAAGTAGAAGGTAGCGTGCCGAATCATTTCTATGCCGAGCTTAATTTCCCGGAGTTCTTTACCGCCAAGCTTGGCGCCACAAAGGTGCTGTGGGAAATGGGCGAGCTCACCATGGAAGAAATCCAGCACGTGGGTATTTTGGTGTCTCAGGCCAACGGATGCCCCTACTGCACCGCGGCATTTTGCACGATTCTCAATTACGGACTCGGCACCGCTGAGGACTACGTTGGCGGGCTACTGCAATCCGGGCTGGACGCGGTCGAAGGTGACCGGCTCAGAGCGATTCTGGAGTACGCACTTCAGGTCAACGACGATCCGGGAGCCGTGTCCGACGCGCAGGTTGAAACCCTGAGAGACCAGGGATTTACCGATAAGGGCATCGTGCAACTGACGCATTTGGTGAGCGATTTTGCGTCGTATAACACACTTAATCTGGCGCTGGACACCGACTACGATTATCGCGACCTGTGGCGCGAACTGGCAGGGTTTGCGGCCTCATAGCAAGACCCAACCCAAGCCGCCGAAAACAGCGCTGCCTAGAGACTGATATGGTGCAGTATCCAGCCCTTGACAGAAATGCGACTCACTATGCCCGCCCGCACTGAACGACAACAGATCGACATGGTCGTCGTTGGCGCCGGGTTCGCCGGCCTGTACATGATTTATCGCGCGCGGCAGCGCGGCCTTAGCGTTCAGTGTTATGAGATGGGTGAGGGGGTGGGCGGCACCTGGTATTGGAATCGATACCCGGGCGCCAGAGTCGATATTGAATGCGTCGAGTACTCCTATTCTTTTTCACAAGAACTGGAGCAGGAGTGGGATTGGAGCGAGCGCTACGCCAGCCAGCCGGAGATAGAACGCTACGCCAACCACGTCGCAGAGCGCTTTGATTTGCGACGCGATATTAAATTTAAGACTCGGGTCACCGCAGCTCATTTTGATGAGAGCACTCAGCGTTGGCTGGTTGAAACAGATAACGGCGAGCGCGTATCTGCCCGCTTCTGCATCATGGCAACAGGCCTCATCTCGGCACCTATTGAGCCTCGGTTCGAGGGGCTGGATGGCTTCACCGGCGAACAGTATCTCACCAGCCGCTGGCCAGCAGAGGAGCCAGACTTCGAGGATAAAAAAGTCGCAGTCATCGGCACCGGCTCTTCAGGGATTCAAGTGATTTCCGAAGTCGCGCAAGAGGCAGGGCAACTCTATGTGCTCCAGCGCACACCCTCCTACACCATTCCCCTGCGCAACCGACCGGTCGACCCTGGTCACGCCAGCAAAATGAAAGAGCAGTATGCCGAACTGCGGGATCGGCAGTTCAACTCGTTCTCAGGTTTTACGCTAGTGCACTCGGATCTGGCACCACCACCTTCGAAAGCAGCACTTGAGGTCAGCGAGGAGGAGCGTCTGGCAGAGTATGAAAATCGCTGGGCGTCTGGCGGGCTATCTCCTTACTACGCATTCACCGACAGCTTGCTAAAAATGGAGTCCAACCAGACGCTGGCTGATTTCGCGCGCGCCAAAATTCGGGAGCGGGTCGATGACCCCGCCATTGCCGAAAAGCTCTGCCCCGACTACCCCATCCTGACACGGC
>Ga0181604_10002372_pt1 | contig 16358 bp, 15 predicted proteins | sample 041ome_12_FD_148663 | JGI IMG/M metagenome (GOLD analysis project Ga0181604, IMG submission 148663) | Coastal salt marsh microbial communities from the Groves Creek Marsh, Skidaway Island, Georgia - 041410US metaG (spades assembly) | ecosystem: Environmental > Aquatic > Marine > Intertidal zone...
CTCTTTTTCAAGAAAGTTATGAATCTGATTATAAAAGTAGCCTCCAATTACAGATGGTTTTCCGAAATATGCACCTTCAAGTACAAGACCAGGCATGGGAGTGCATGAATACATTTGATCAATTATAAAATCACATTCTTGTATTTGCTTTAAAACTTCACTATGGGGCACATTTGTTAATAAAATAAATTCAATTTTAAATCCTCTTTCTTTAAGATTATTTATTATGGTTTTAATTTCATGAGTACCTTTAATGTTTTGATCTGAGGGGCAATGTAATATCTTAATTTTGTTTTTACTTGTAATTTTTTTTGCTTGGTTTGTTACAGGTTTTATATTAGCTGGTAGGCCCATAATTAAAACATTAATAAACTTTTTTTGTGTTAGTTGAGCTTGTGGTAGATGGTTAATTATTATAGAAGAATATTTTTCAATTTTCTTTATTTTTATTTTTTGAGCTCTAGTGTTTTTTTTAATAATAGAGTAATTTATTTTAGTTTCTGTATGGCAGTATTTTGCTGATAAATAGGGTGGCCTACAATCAGTTCCATGAAAAACAAAAATAGTTTTAATATTAAAGATATTATAAAACAATAATTCTAAAGATGAATCAGTAAAAGTAATACCATAACTAAAAATAATTACGTCATAGAACATAACTGCTCGAAGTACCATGATTGCTCTAAGTAAATTATTAAATATTACATAAAATGATTTAATAAAGAATTGACTTTTGGGAGTTTTTGCCCTAAGATTTGCTGATTTTCTCCACAAAGAAATTAAAAAAGGTGTTGTTTTTGGTTGAGCATACAAAAACCTATGATCTTGTAAAGTAACAAAATCAGCTTTTAAACCAAAACTTTTAAATTCGCTTTCTAAGCCATTGTAATAACCTGCGATTTCATGAATGCCTAACAATATTTTATAATTTTTCATTATAAATTTATTTTATTTTTTTTAAAATCTCATTAATATACTGCCCCATGATAAACCAACTCCAAATCCCGATAAGATCACTAAATCATTTCTTTTTAATTTCTTTTCATCTATTGCTGATTTAAGAACAATTGGGATTGAAGACGAAACAGTATTTCCATAAATATCAAAATTTCTATACAACTTTGATTGTGGTATTTTTATTTTTTTTGCTAATGAATCTAATGTTAGTTTACTAGCCTGGTGAAGTGCAAAAAAATCAATTTGATCAACTTTAAGATTGTTATCGTTCAATAAATCCATTATTTGCATTGGAACGGTTCTAGAAACAAATTTCCAAATAGCAAATCCATTCATATCAATATTTTCTTTATTTTTAATATTCCCACTAGAATCTTCGAATTCAATTTTTGATTTGTCACTTATTGGAAATCTGGAACCACCTGCTGGAATTATGAACGACTTATGCTCATTTCCTGATGACGATAATTTGGCATCAATAATTCCTGTTTTTTTTTTATCGCTTGAAACTATAGTAACAGCCGCTCCGTCCCCAAATAAATTAATTGTAGAACGATCTTTATTATTTATGTATTTTGAGTAAGTATCAGATGTAATTAGCATTATATTTTTTGCCAAACCAGTTTCTAAAAAACCTCTTGCTATACACAGACCATAAACATATCCTGAACATGCCAAATTATAATCAAAAGCCCAAGTATCTTTACTAAAATTAAATTTTTGATGAATTAAAAATGAGTTTGAGGGCATTATATAATCAGGGCTTTGAGTACAAAAAATAATTCCATCAATCTCATCCTTTTTAACAATATTATTTTGAAATAGTTTATTAACAGCACCACATGCCAAATCAAAGGCAGTTTCATCCTTTTCAGCTATATATCTTGAATATACTCCAGTTTTTGAAGCAATTCTTTCTACATCCCATTCAGGGTTATATTTTTTTAATTCCTCATTAGTTCTTTTTTTTGAGGGTAAAAAAAATTCAATATTTTTAATATAAGTTCCCATGCCTATTTATTTAAGCTATCAATATATTGCTTTAATGTTGAAACAGTTCTAAAAGGGCTATTTTTTGATGACATCACGTTTTCATCAGAAATAGAAATGTAATAACCTTTTTGTGACTCAATTTTATCTTCTATTAATGTAATAAACTCAACTAAATCCATAGAATCTAAATCACTTTCAACTCCCATTATAATTGTGTCTAAATCTTTTTCCAATTTAACACCATCAAATTGTTCATTAACTATATCAATTACATCATAAATTATTTTTAACGTATCCATTTAATTATTTTTTATTTACAAAAATTAAGTAATTTGTCCTTTATCCTTAAATTTCTTGATTTGAGATTTTATAAATTCTTTATCGATCTTTTTAATCAATCTTGCTGGGCTACCACCTACCAAGCTGTTTGGGGGTATATCTTTTGTAACTACAGACATCGGAGTTATGACTGAATTATCTCCAATATTAATTCCATGATAAATTACAGATGGTCCCCCAATGAAACAGCCCTTACCTACTGTTGTCTTGGCTCTTGCTATTAAAGAACTATTGGGCTTATTATCCATTGTTAAGTTAGATAAAAAACTTGTATGACTCCAAATCATAACATTTAAACCAATACTTGTATGGCTACCTATTTCTAGTCCTCCTGAAGCATCTAGAACGGCACCTTCACCTATCCAAACATATTCTCCACATTTTAAGTTTTCAGGAGATATTATTTTAGAATTTTCTCTCATTCTACATCCTTTAGGTAAGTTCCAAAGAGCTGCTCTTTCATCATCAGTCATTACTGAGCTAATATGTTGTTTTAAAATATTTGTTCTCAAAGAATTGTTTCTTTGGTTACTCTTAAAAATTTTATTTTTTTTCATATTATATTTTTTGTTTATTTAGAAATATTCTGCACCACCATTCAAAATTCATAAAAGACCAAATCAATAAGCGATGATTAATTCCATCTTCAATATGTTCTTTTACTATTTTATTTATATATTCTTTGTTTATATATTTTGTACTAATGGTTTTATCGTTTAATAATAATTCTTTTACGTAATCAGCATTTTCGCCTCTGTACCAACTCTCGTCGGGTGCTGAGAATCCTTGTTTTTTTCTTTTAATTATTGTCCTTGGAATAAAGTCTGACATTGCTTTTCTCAACACATTCTTACCATCATCAAATTCTTTATATGAAATAGTTTTTTTCTTCTTAAATGTATCATTTTCGTTAATTTGGGCAATCTCATTTGTAAGATTCCCCAGTTTATGTTTTACAGGTACCTTCATGGCAAAATTTACTAAATCATTATCCATAAAGGGAAAACGTTCCTCTAACCCATGAGCCATTGCTAATTTGTCTCCAACTAAAAATAGCCCTGGTAAAAAAGTTTTAATTTCAAAATAAAGTGAGTTATTAATGTGCTCTTCTGGTGTATTATATTTTAATTTATCATTAAAAGTAAAAACTCGTTCAAATACTTTCCTTGGTTCCTTGATATCGATTTTATCAAACACCTCACTAGTAAAAAGTTCTTCTTTTTCTTGATCTGGAACTAAGCGCTGCCAAAAATCATAATATTGATCAAAAAACTCATTTTGGCTCAAGGAATCAAATACTTTATAATAACGCCAAGGATAGCCTCCAAATAACTCATCACCACCAGTACCTTGTAAACATACCTTCACAAATTTTGAGGCTAATCTAGATATATAATAACTAGGATAGGACATCCCTACTCTTAAATCTTCTAAATGATATACTAATTTTGGTAAAGACCATCTAATATCTCCTGAATTCATTACTTGTTCAAAGTGTTCAGTTTTGAAATGATTTGCCATTATCTCTGCATCTTTACGCTCATCAAAATTAGCTTCGCGTCCGGTTGTTTCACTCATATCAAAACCACATGTAAAAGTTGACAACCTATCTACATGTTTTGAGGCTATATATGTAATTGAACCTGAATCCATTCCACCTGATAAGTATGATCCAACTGGAACATCAGAAATCATTTGACGCTTTACAGCTTGTTCAAAAAGACGCTTAGTTTCAGATTTAGCAAATTCAAAAGACATTGATTCATCTGTTTTAGTGAAGTCATAATCCCACCAAGAATTATGTATAATTGAATCACTTTCACAATTAATTTTCACTGTATTTGCCGGAGGTAACATTGTAACTCCTTTAAAGAGCGTATTATATGAAAAGACATTTTGAAATGTAAAGTACTCATTTAAGGCTTTTAAATCCACATCAATTTTATAATCTGGATGCTCGATTATAGCTTTAATTTCACTGGAAAAACAAATTGTTCTGCCGTTAAACCAATAATACAATGGTTTAATACCAAAACGATCTCGACTTAGGTATAATTCTTTATTTTCACTATCCCATGCGCCTATTGCAAACATCCCATTTAAACGTTCAAAAAAAGATATTCCATATTCATTTAAACCTTCACAAATTACCTCAGTATCAGAATAAGAATTAAAAATATGACCTTTAGCTTTTAATTCTTGTTTAAGTTCTGAAAAATTATATATACAACCATTAAATACAATTATCCATTTATTATTTTTCGAACTCATTGGTTGAGCACCTTTTTTGGAAATATCCAATATTGCTAATCTATTATGAGCTAAACCAATATTATCTTTTAGATAATATCCTTGACCATCGGGACCTCTATGAGCTATCTTATTAGACATAGATTTTAGGACATTCCTATTGACTGTTTGATTATTTAAGTTAAATACTCCAACTATTCCACACATACTATAGACAAGATTTTAATTCTGATATTACTGTGTGTTGTATCTCAAATGTAAGATCATTAAATAATGGTAGCGCTAAAGCATGTTCAAAACACCATTTACTATTTGACAAGTTTCCTTTAATCTCAACAAGAGGGTTATTATTGTAAGCATTGTGCATATGAAGTGAATAAGATCCAATTTGAACTTCAATTCCTTTACCTCTCATTTCTTTCATTACTCTATCCCTATCTTCAACATAAACCACATAAGTTTGAAATGAATGTTGACAATTTGGTTTAGGGTTTAAAACTTTTGGTAAGTTTATTTTTTCAATGTCTTTTACTAATTTCTTATAATTATTTGCTAGTGATATTCTTTTATTGAGTAGCTCATCAATATTTTCTAATTGGCCAAGCCCAACTGCAGCTTGAATGTTAGTAAGCTTGTAATTTGTACCAATAATATTAAAGTGCATTCCTTCTCTGCTAGCTCCAGTCATATCCATCCCAAAGTGTTTGTAGGAGTTGATCCACTCACCCCATTTTTTGTTATTAGTTGTAACTATTCCTCCTTCACCAGTTGTTATAAATTTTCTAGGATGTAAAGAAAATACTGTAATATCTGCTTGATTACCAACTTTAATTCCTTTATAAATGGCACCAATTGAACAAGCTGCATCTTCAACAATATAAAGATTGTGCTTTTCTTTAATTGTATTTAATCTTTCATAATCTAAAGGAGCACCAAATAATGACACTGGAATGATTGCTTTTGTTTTTTTATTAATTGCATTTTCTAATGCTTCAAAGTTCAATAACATATCTTCTTTAGAAACATCAACAATAATTGCCTTTGCTCCTACTATAGCAATTACTGAAGCAGTAGCGGGATATGTATAATCTGGTACAATAACTTCATCTCCTGGACCTATACCTAGGGCTCTTAATGCTACTTCTAGACCCGTGGTTGCTGAAGTGACAGCATTAAGATATTTACAGCCTATATATGCTTTTAACTTTTCTTCAAATTCTCTAGTTACAGGGCCTTCTGTTAGATATCCGCTATCCAAAACATCACAAACTCTTTGTTTAATGCTTTCATTGATATAGGGTTTAATTAATGGTATTTTCATGCTTATTTTAAATATTAAATATAATTTTTTATGATATAATCAGCAATTGCTAATGAAGCTGTCGCACCTGGAGATGGAGCATTTAACACATGTATTTGATTATTTTCCTTGATTATATTAAAATCCATTAATAAATCTCCATTATTGTTCATAGCTTGAGCTCTAACGCCAGCTGTACCTTTAACAAACATACTAGAATCAATATCTGGAACAAGTTTTTTAGCTTTGTTTACAAACTCACTCATTAGTACTGATCCAACAAATTCATTTATACAAAATTTAAAATTTTTTGTGGCAAATTTTAAAAATCCTTTATAAAATACAGAATCCATGATATCCAAAACTGAGAAATCAGTATTTTTATATCCTTCTCTTTTAAAAGCAAAAACAGCATTTGGTCCAACTTCTCTTTCTCCACTTATAAGTCTAGTAAAGTGAATACCTAAAAATGGATATATTGGATCAGGAACTGGATATATTAAATGATTAACTAAATTACTAGCTTCATTTTTTAATTTTAAATATTCTCCTCTGAAAGGAATAATCCTCAACGGTCTTTTTTTTAATAAAAACTTCTCATAATTCCTATCAGAATAAAGTCCTCCACAAGAAAAAATCAAGTCATAACTCCACTCATTATTTTTACTTTTTAATATTACTTTATCAGCCAAATTTTGTGCCTTTTCTATTTTTGTAGAAAATTTAATTTCACCATTATTTTCTAATATTTTATTAGCTAACTTTTTCATGACCATTTTATAATCAACTATACCTTCTTCAGAGACTAAAAGTGTTTTTATTGATTTCACAAAAGGTTCTCTTTTCTTTAATTCAACAGAGTTCAAATACTTTAGATTTTTTATTCCATTTTTCTTTCCCCTATTAGCTAGATTATCTAGATATTTAATTTGATTTTCATTAGTAGCAACAACAATTTTTCCGCAAATATCATGATCAACTTTTTCGTTTTTACAAAAATTGACCATTTGTCTTATTCCATCTACTGCAAGCTTAGCCTTCAAACTACCTGGGTTATAGTGTAAACCACAATGAAGCACCCCGCTATTTCTACCTGATTGATGAAGTCCAAAAGAGGATTCTTTTTCAAAAACTGTTATTTGTGAATTCGGATAACGTTTTACTAATTTATATCCAATTGCAAGCCCAATAATTCCACCACCAACTACAGCAATTTTTTTATTAATCATCTAATCCAGTTTTTTTTCTCCAATCTATTAATTTGTTTAATCCCTCTTCTAAATCATATTTAAATTTAAAACCTAATTCAATTTCTGCTTTTTTTCTGGATCCAATTCTATTTTGAACAAGTGATCTGGCATCATGTTCAGTATAAGGCCTATATTCAACTTTTAAGTTAGAATTTTTTAATTTTAAGATTGTATCACATAATGTTTTAATTGAAGTTTGAACTTCTGTGCCAACATTGTACATTCCAAATTCAACATCACTTACTAACGCCTTTATATTAGCTCTTGCTACATCTTCTACATAAATAAAATCATATGCTTGGCTTCCATCCCCATTTATAGTAGGAGACTCATTTGCTTGTATTTTGTTTAATAAAATTGGAACAACTCCTGTATAAGCTGCCGTTTGATCTTGGTGAGGTCCGTAAACATTCATATATCTAAGCCCTATTACATTTAATCCATATCTATCGTTAAAAGCGGTTGCCATCGCTTCTCCAGCTATTTTAGAAGCTCCATAAAAATTTTTATTATTGAATGGATGATTTTCCGTCATTGGCAGTTCAACTGCATCTCCATATACCGAAGCTGAAGAGGACCAAACAAGTTTTTTAATATTATTTTTTACACAAGCCTCTAAAACATTAAAGGTTCCTTTAATGTTGACTTCAAACGCTGTTCTTGGATAGTCTTTACAGTGAAGAAGCCACATTGCAGCTAAGCAAATAACAAAGTCCACTTGAGAAACCGCATCATTTAAAATATCAATATCTCTAATATCCCCTCCATTTTCATAAACTGAACACCTAGAATCCTCTAATTGCTCTAATAAATAATCTGGATTTCCTCTTGCGAAATTATCATAAACTATAACTTTTTTGACGTCCTGTTTTAAAAGTTCAGCTACAACAAAACTTCCTATAAAACCTGCACCCCCAATTACTAAAATATTAGAATTTTTTATTTTCATAATTTAATTTTTTTTTTAAATCAATTAAAATTTGTTCAACTATTTTTTTACAAGAATTACCATCACCATACAAATTTGAATTCCAAATTGAATTTGTATTATTCAAAATGTCTTGAATGTTAGACAAGTCTTCAAATAAAAGAGTATTACATTCATTTTTTAAAGTTTCAATCCACTCTGTTTCTTTACGAATAGTAATACATTTTTTCTCTAACCAATAAGCTTCTTTTTGCATTCCTCCACTATCAGTAATTAGTCCTATACTATTACCTAAATATGATAGATTGTTAAAATAGGATTGAGGATCAATAAAACTAATGTTACTAAAATTGTCTTTTTTAAATTCAAAGTAATTCATCAAATTAGCAGTTCTCGGATGAACTGACATAATAACTTTATTCTTCAATATGTTTAAAGAGTTTAAAACATAATAAAGTCTTTCCTTATCGTCAGTATTATACGGACGATGTATAGTAACATAATAATATTCCTCTTCAATTTCTATATTATTTAACAATTGATTTTTTTTTACATAAATCAATAAATCTTTCATTATATCACCAAAGTTAAATACATTATTTTTTATTCCCTCTTTCTCAAGGTTTTGGGTTGCTAATTTTGAAGGAACAAATAATCCCGAAGAAATATGATCTGTTATTAATCTGTTTACCTCCTCAGGCATTTCTTTATTATAGCTTCTAAGTCCAGCTTCTATATGAAAAAGGGGTATCTGAAGTTTAACCGCAACTAAAGCTCCAGCTAACGTAGAATTAGTATCTCCATAAACAATCATACCACCAGGTTTTTCATCCTCTAATATTTTTTCAATATCAATCATCATTCTAGCAGTTTGAACTCCGTGATTTCCACTTCCAATATTTAACATGTAATTAGGCTCTTTCATTCCGAGTTGATTAAAAAATATATCACTCATATTAGTATCGTAATGTTGGCCTGTATGGATAGTTATCAATTCTAGCTTACCTTTACAAGCTTTCTCAAAAGGAAAGTGTTTAATAAATTGTGGTCTTGCGCCTACAATAGCTACTATTTTCATTTATTATTAAATGGATGGTTTACAACCTTTTTTTTAGCAAAAGGATGATACTCTCCTTTTAATCCAATAGGTTCTGCGTTTCTTATTTTATGAACAATTTCGATTGACTTTCTAGCATCATCGAGCCCAAAACCCTGACCTCGCATAATCCCATCATATACTTTTGTGTGTAAATCTGTAAATCCACCACTAAACTCAAGTTCTTCTCCTCCAATAGTTATAGATCTATATGTTCTTTGACCCATTTTTTTAATTTTTTCAGGTAAAACATCATAATTTATAGATAAAAACCAACGAACCCTTGCTCTTTCAAATTCTAGATAACCCGATGCTCTATCATGTGTTTGAATATGTACTATATTTTCTTTAACATCTCCAAAAATCCAAGAAAGCATATCATAGAAATGGACACCTATATTCGTTGCAATACCGCCAGATTTATCAAAATCGCCTTTCCAAGAAGTATAATACCAATTTCCTCTAGAGGTTAAATATGTTAAATCTATATCAAATATTTTATTCTTAGGTGCTGCATCAACTTTTGCTTTTAAATCAACAATACTTTTGTGTAATCTTAATTGCAAAATATTCCAAATACGCTGTCCAGAATCTTTCTCAATATTTTTTAATGCGTCTATATTCCATGGATTTAATACTAGTGGTTTTTCACAAATTGCATCAGCTCCTCTGCGTAATGCCATTCTAATATGAGAATCATGTAAATAATTTGGAGTACATATACTGACATAATCTAATGTAATTCCATTATCATATTTTAATTTTTCTAAATGACGATCAAATCTTTCTGGTTCCACAAAAAAATCAGCATTTGGAAAGAAACTATCCATTATGCCAACACTATCAAATCTATCGAGTGCTGCAATTAGATGATTATTTGTGTCTTTTATCGCATTTAAATGCCGTGGAGCTATATAACCAGATGCTCCAATTAGTGCAAAATTTTTATTCATTTATTTTATGTACTAAATTATTACTTAACTTATATTTAAAACCTGTGTTATCACAAATTGCTATTCCTGAGCTATCGAAATTTAATCGTTCTCCAAACTCACTCATCCATCCAATATTTTTAGCAGGATTACCTACCATTAACGCATAGTCAGGCACTTCTTTTGTAATTACTGCTCCTGCTCCAACGAATGCATATCTGCCAATATTATTTCCACATACAATTGTTGCATTAGCTCCAATTGAAGCTCCTTTTTTAACAATTGTTTTCATGTATTCATCTTTTCTAATTACTCCACTTCTAGGGTTAATTACATTGGTGAATACCATAGAGGGACCAAGAAAAACATCATCTTCACAAACCACTCCGGTATAAACCGATACGTTATTTTGAATTTTAACATTATTTCCTAATTTAACATCAGGTGATATAACAACATTTTGTCCAATGTTACATTTTTCTCCAATTACTGAATTTTTCATAATATGAGAAAAATGCCAAATCTTTGATTCCTTTCCAATTTGAGAGGGCTCATCAATGTATGAACTTTCATGAACGAAATAATCTTTCTTTTCCATTTTATATTTTATTAAAAAAATCTTTCACTTTTTGAATTATGAATTCTTGGGAGGAATTTTCAATTTCAGTGTGAATTGGGAGTGAAAAAACAGTATTACACAATTGTTCCACACCAGCTATTGTAAAATCACTATTAACATAATTACTAAATGCTTCTTGTTTATAAAGTGGAACTGGATAATAAATCATCACAGGAATATTATTTTCTTTTAGGAAATCAATCAAAGAATTTCTTAAATCAGGTACAGTCTTTAATGTATATTGATGGAATACATGTGTCGAATTATGTTGTCTTTTTGGAATTGATAATTCCGGGATTTCTGAAAAACTTTCATCATAAATTTTAGCCATCTTGTTTCGGGAAAAAGAATAACTATCCAAATAATTTAATTTAATATTTAAAATTGCAGCTTGAATTGAATCTAATCTTGAGTTACAACCAGTTAACTTGTGATAATACTTGACTTCTTGACCATGATTTGATATTATTTTAAGTTTTTTAGCAATTTCATCATCATTTGTAAACATTGCACCCCCATCACCATAACAACCTAGGTTTTTTGATGGAAAAAATGAAGTAGTTCCTATATGGCCAATAGTCCCGGTACTTTTTACAGTACCATCACTAAAAGTATATTTAGCTCCTATTGCTTGAGCATTGTCTTCAATTACATATAAACCAAACTCCTTAGCTAAATCAATAATACCTTCCATATCCGAAGATTGCCCAAAGAGGTGTACAGGAACAATTGCTTTAGTTTTACTTGTTATATGAGGTCTAATTATATCAGCGGTAATATTAAAAGTATCTGGATCTACATCAGTCATTACGGGTGTTAATCCCAAAAGGGAAATAACTTCAGCAGTTGCTACATAGGTAAAAGACGGACAAATAACTTCATCACCAGGTTTTAAAGACAAGGCCATGAGCGCTATTTGAAGAGCGTCTGTTCCATTTGCGCAAGGAATTACATGCTTTACATCTAAATATTTTTCTAATGATTCGGCAAATTCTTTAACAATTGGACCATTTATAAAACTAGTTGATTCTATTGTCTGAATTACTGCAGAATCAATTTGATCTTTGATCTTATTATATTGACCTTTTAAGTCAACCATCTGTATATTTTTCATCTATTCTATAATCTTGAATTGACTAAGTTTCTGGGCAAAAATCCTTTTAAATCATATACAACACTATTAGAATCCTTCTTTAAAGATTCAATGTCTATCAACGAAAATTTCTTGTGTGATACCGCCAATAATATTCCATCATATTTTTCTGTAATCTTTTCTAAAAGATTTATCCCATATTCATGTTTTACTTCTGCAGGACTTGCTTCATAATCGTAGGCATCAACTTCAAAACCAAATTCTATTAATTCAGTGTATACATCTGCAACTTTTGAGTTGCGTATATCTGGACAATTTTCTTTAAATGTAACTCCCAGAATTAAAATTTTAGAACCCATTATTTGTTTTCCCGACTTTATAAGCATTTTGATCATCTTGTTTGCTACAAAAGTGCTCATGTTATCGTTTACCCGCCTTCCACTTAATATAACTTCTGGATGATAGCCAAGGTTTTCTGCTTTGTATGCTAAATAATATGGATCTACACTTATACAGTGTCCTCCAACAAGTCCAGGTTTGTATTTAAGAAAATTCCACTTAGTGCTTGCAGCGTCAAGAACATCTTGAGTATCTATGCCTACTTTGTCGAATATTAGAGCTAATTCATTTACAAATGAAATATTAACATCACGTTGTGCATTTTCAATGGCTTTACTAGCTTCTGCCACTTTCATACTTGCTGCCTTAAAAGTACCTGCAGTAATAATTGAATTGTATAAATCATCTACAAAATTAGCAATCTCCGGAGTTGAAGCCGAAGTTACTTTTTTGATAGTAGTTAAGGTATTTACCTTATCACCTGGAACAATTCTCTCTGGTGAATAACCACAATAAAAGTCAGTGTTGAAAATCAATCCACTTGCTTGTTCTAATAATGGTACACACACCTCTTCTGTACATCCTGGGAATACTGTACTCTCGTAAATAATAATGTCTTCTTTTTTAATGATATCACCAATCATTTTTGAGGCACTTCTTAATGGGTTTAAATCTGGAGTTTTAAATTCATCTATAGGTGTAGGAACTGTTACAATATATATATTACAATCTTTAATGTCACTAATATTTGCACTAAAAGTAAGCTGTTTAGCGCTTTTTATTTGCTCATTTGTAGCTTCATTGGTAAGGTCAATCCCTTTTTTTAAATCATCAATTCTAATCTTATTAATATCAAAACCTAGGGTTGGATATTTTTTTCCAAATTCAATAGCCAAAGGAAGACCAACATATCCTTGACCAATCACTGCAATTTTAACATTTTCTAAATTCATTTTTTAAGAATATTTTTATTATGATTTAAATATCTAATTATGTTTATCATTAATCTTATAACCTCCTTGTTTCAAATACTGATCCTTTTGCATCAACTTAATATCAGATTGCATCATGTCTTTTACCAGAGATGACAAATTATGTTCTGGCACCCAACCTAATTTTTCTTTTGCCTTGGTAGGATCTCCTATTAACAAATCAACCTCTGTTGGTCTAAAATAAGCGGAGTCTATCGATAAAACTTCTTTTCCCTTTTTTATTTGAAATAAAGATTTTGTCGATTTTACAACAAATGCTTTTTCATTAATTCCTGTACCCTTAAATTCAAGTTCTATACCTACGCATTCAAATGCCATTCTTACAAATTCTCTAACCGTGGTTGTCTTTCCAGTAGCTATTACCCAGTCTTCAGGTTTTTCTGCTTGCAAAATCATCCACATCATACGAACATAATCTTTAGCATGACCCCAATCTCGTTTGGCATCTAAATTTCCTAAGTAGAGTTTGTCTTGTAAACCTAAAGCGATTCTTGCTGTTGCTCGTGTAATTTTACGAGTTACAAACGTTTCTCCTCTTCTTGGGCTTTCATGGTTAAATAAAATACCATTACAAGCAAACATATTGTAAGCTTCGCGATAGTTTTTTGTAATCCAAAATCCATATATTTTTGCTACACCGTAAGGGGATCTTGGGTAGAATGAAGAATTTTCGTCATAAAATCCTTTTTCATTTTTATTCTCTGGCATTCCACCATATAATTCAGAGGTAGATGCTTGATAAACTCTAGTTTTTTTCTCTAAGCCAAGTAATCGAACTGCCTCTAAAATACGCAAAGTTCCTAATCCATCAACATTTCCTACATATTCTGGGGTATCAAAAGATACCTTCACGTGAGACATGGCTCCCAAATTATAAATTTCATCTGGTTGGCATTCTTCAATGATTTTTGTCAAATTCATGGAATCTGTTAAATCTCCATAATGCAACTTTAAACGTTGGTTTGGATCGTGAGGATCTTGATACAAGTGATCTATCCGCTCTGTATTTAATGAAGAAGCTCTTCTTTTAACTCCATGAACTTCATACCCTTTTTCTAATAATAGCTCTGTTAAATAAGAACCATCTTGACCTGTAATTCCTGTTATTAATGCAACTTTCATTTTTATAATTTTATTTCTTTAATTATATCTGAATTTTCTAGAAACCAATTGTATGTTTTTTTAATTCCGTCTTGTAGTTTAGTTGAGTACTCCCACCCAAGTTCTTTCATTTTGGAAACATCCATTAGTTTTTTTGGCGTTCCATCTGGTTTACAATCATCCCAAATAATATTTCCTTGATGTCCGGTAATTTTTTGAATCGTCTCTGCCAATTCTTTAATTGTAATATCTTTTCCAGAACCTACATTATATAAATGCTCTGGTAATTTGTTTTCTAAAGCAAATACCACAGCTTCTGCCATATCATCTACAAATAAAAACTCCCTTCTAGGATTTCCACTTCCCCAAAGTGTAACGTCTGAATGTTTATTTATTTTGGCCTCGTGAAATTTACGCAGCATAGCTGGCAATACATGCGAGGATTGCAAGTCAAAATTGTCAAAATATCCGTACAAATTCGTTGGCATCAAACTTATATAGTATTTATTGTACTGTCTACGAATGGCTTGACATGCTTTTAATCCAGAGATTTTTGCGATGGCATACCATTCATTAGTCGGCTCTAAAGAATCTGTTAATAGGTATTCTTCTTTTAGCGGTTGCTTAGCAAACTTTGGGTAGATACAAGAACTCCCTAGAAAAATAAATTTCTCAATCCCAGCCTTTTGAGCGCCATCAATTAAATTATTTTGAATTTGCATATTATCCATTAAAAAACGGTAGGGGTTATTATTGTTTGCTAGAATTCCCCCAACTTTTGCTGCAGCAGCAATCACTAATTCAATTTTTTCTTTTTTATAAAAATCATTAACAGCTTTTTGGTTTCTTAAATCAAGTTCAGCGCTAGTTTTTCCGATCAAATTAGAATAACCTTTAAATTCCAATGCTCTCCAAACCGCAGAACCTACCATTCCTCTGTGACCTGCAATATATATTTTAGTTTTTTTAGTAATCAATTAACTATATTTTTATAGACTAACTCAAATTATCAAGTTTATTTTCTTCTATTAAAGCTCACAGATCGGCCTTCTTTTTCTTCCCAGTCTTTTTCTGGTCTTACTTTTAGGTTTGTTTTCCAGCCTCCTTTTATAGTATTTAATTCAATATCATATCTATTAGAGAAAGATAAAAGAGCATTAACATCTTTTGGAAAACACGTTCCACCGAAGCCGGGTTTCCCATCGTGCCCCGGAACATTTAAATGACTGTCTCCAATCCTTTTATCAGACGCAAAACCCTTTAATGCATCTTCCCAATTAGCTTCAACTTTATCACAAAGTAGTTTAAACTCATTCATAATACTGACTTTGGTTGCAAAAAAAGTATTGTTCATGTACTTAGTAAGCTCAGCTGTTTTTGAATCTGTTTGAATTATATTTTTAATTTTAAATCTTTGATTAAATAAGGTTTTTACTTTTTCAGTGAGCGATAACTCCCCACCTAAAATAATTCTGGATTGAGTAAGCATGTCTAGCTTTGCGTTTCTTTCTGTGAGAAATTCAGGAGAAAAAATAATTTTAATATTTGAATATTTTTCAGATAAACTTTCTGTAGTTCCTGGTAAAACAGTAGATTTTAATATATAAATTGGTTCCTTAGTAGCATTTTCAAAAGTGCTTTCAACGTATGATAAATCTTGAGATCCGTCCTCAAACATTGGTGTTGGTACGCAAATAAACACAAAATCACAAGAGTGCACAGATTGTAGATCGTTTAAACTCTTTAAAGGATCTGTATCGTACACATAAATGTCTGAAACTGAGGAAAAAGCAAACGAAATGGCATCACCTACAAACCCATTTCCAATAACACCTACTTTAAATTTTTTCATCAAAATTTATTTTTTTAAACGAGTTTTAATTTCTGTAGTTGAAAAACGATGCTCTCTTGAGTTGTAATATATTTCTATTCCTTTTTCTGTACAATACTCTTTTCCTGTAAAATCAATAGTTTTATATTCCTCTCCAATTATACGAACATCTATTTTAAACGATCGCAGTATATCCTCAACATCTTGCTCTGAAACATATGGAATAATCTCATCTACATACTTGGAACCTTTTAATTGTATGTATCTCTCGATAATGGATTGCGAAGGGGCATTTTTATTAGATCTTTCAAGTGATGGATCTAGTTGCAGGCCAACGA
>Ga0181604_10002386_pt1 | contig 16291 bp, 8 predicted proteins | sample 041ome_12_FD_148663 | JGI IMG/M metagenome (GOLD analysis project Ga0181604, IMG submission 148663) | Coastal salt marsh microbial communities from the Groves Creek Marsh, Skidaway Island, Georgia - 041410US metaG (spades assembly) | ecosystem: Environmental > Aquatic > Marine > Intertidal zone...
TTCTCTCGGAGTAAAGCGTGAGATTGAAGGAATACGTGCGTGGCTTTGTCTCTCTCTCTCGTTCTCTCGTTCGTCGAGAGGAAGACTGTGAAGAAGAGGAGGGGTTTCGTTGTTCGTAGTCGTGTTGGGCTTTTGCGGTTTTTGTTGTCGCGCGAAAGGCGTTTGAAAAAAGAGAAGCGCTGAAGAAGAAGAAGACTCGTATCAAAAATGTGCTTTTTGTTTTACCCAACTTTGAGAGGATGATGAACGTAAACCCCGTCGAGAGAAGACGACGAAGACGACGTAAACGACGAAGAGCGAAAGAAGAAGAAGAAGAGGAGGAAGGATTTTTCGTGTACAGGAGAGACCCGTGGACGAAAGAGAGGGTGAAAGTGAACGAGGACGGAGAGGAGATCGAGAGGAGTTGTTCTTCTGAATCCTCGGAGTCAGATTCCGAAGCACATCGTCCCCGTTCTTCTTCTTTTTCTTTTTCTTTTTCTTCTTCTTCGTCGTCGTCGTCCGAGGAGGAGGATGAGGATGACGATGCCGACGTCTCGGGCGGCGAAGAATGTTGCGAAGATGAAGAAGAAGACAAAGAACAAAACGAAACGCTTTCAATCGATGAGGACGACATCGCTTTACTCGCGGTGCATCCTTCGACAGGGGCGAATACTAATACTAATACTAATAATACGAGTGTTATCGAAGACTCGAGAAACTACTGTTTGTTTCGGTTCCGTTGGTGTTGGAAGTTTGATTCGTTGTCTTGGTGGGTGGCCATGTGTTTCTTATTCGCCGCTTTGTTTTGCGTCGTCGGTTCCGCGTGTTCGTGTTTTCGCCGGGTGACGAGAAACCCAGAGATGTACGTGAGAGCTGAACTGGTTCCGTATTTAATCGGCGGCTTTTTCTTCTTTTTTGCGAGCGCGTTAACGCTGTGGGCGTCCTACCGAGCAAAGAGGAAGTACTCGAGAGCGAAAAATAAGCGACGCGTGAAATTCGGGGGTGATGCAAGATTGAGAGAGCAAATACGAGATGAGAACGATTTGAACGTGGTTTTGTTTGAACAACGAACACGCGAGATGGAACCGAGCAGACAGATGTGGTTGAGAGAAAATAACGACGAGTGGATTAAACGAACGAGAAAGTTAGAATTGATTGGAGCGCTGTTGACGTTAATCGGAAGCGGTTTGTTCGTCGCCGAAATCATAGCGACGATGGTGATTGCAGATTCCGCGCACTGGGTTACCGTTCCAATACACGCGAATACGAACAGTACGCATCACGGTCACTGGTGGTATCACACGCACTTTGATTCCTCGGAAGATCGAAAGCAGTTCGTGCAAATGTCCACCGTAGTCGAAGTGCGAACTGGGCACTGCGGTGCGTTAGCTTATCTCTTCGGCTCGTGGTTTTATTGGTGCGCGAGTAAACGCCAGTGGGTGTGGAATCCTTTTCTGTTACCAAACGGCGCGCACGAAAAAATTTCATTTTATTCCTTAATCGGATCGTGGTTGTTTTTAATCGGGGCGATAATGACACCGCCAGCGTCAACGTTTGCAGTGGCGAATAGCATGGCGAGCGGCGCGCCTTCTACTTCTTCGACGACGCATAACGAAACCGTGTCCTCATCGATGGTATCGATGGTATTAGAAAGACTCTACGATGAGATGGCGAACAATAATCATACGACGACGCCGAATAGCAGCGGTAACGCATCGAGCTCGCCGTATGGCAATGACTTTCCAACAAACCACGATATCAAAGCAGATCACGCGCGTTTTGTAAAAGGTGCGTTGTGGTTGTTTGTTGGCTACGTCATGGGCAGCGTTTGTTATTGCGTGCAAGCGCTTTTGATGATTCACACCATCGCGCTCGCGGAGCAAAGGAAACAGGCGCACGCGAACTCGTCGCATTCCCAACATTTGCGATCACATTTGCGACGTTCGCACAGTCACCGCCGAAATACTGCGGTTTAGTAGAGCATAACAATAACAAGTAGAAAGAAAAAAGGAATACATGTACGATACGATATGTGTACAGGTACCTGCTATAGCGCGATAGAAGAAATTTTTGTAATGTACTTTGATGAATGGAAATTCAAAAAGATGTTTTTGTCTCTCTGTGTTATATTACGTATATATTACTCGCGCGACTAAAGTTTCGCGCGCTATGTCTCTCTCTTTCTCTCTCTCTCTCTCTGTGTGTGTATGTGTTCCTTTTCCTCCTGCTGCTGCTGTTCTACCTACCTATCCCCCTTTTCTTTCTTTTCTTCTTACGAAGCCGTGACTGGCGCGTTGAAAGTGTCGTCCAAAATGCTTTGGCACTCGTACTGTAACTCCACTTTCAAAGCGGTCAAACTCCCGGCGTCGGATTTCCCACTCAAACCACTCGCGGCGGTATACGTGTCCCCAGTCATCACGCACAAAGGCACCCCGTTCATTTTCGAAATGTTCGCGGCCAAATCCGGCACTAACTTGAACGTCGAAAAGTACTTTCTCACGAACGTCTGCGTTAAGCTCCCTCCTTCTGGTTTTAAATCCTCGATGCCGGAAAAGAGACTCTTGATGTACTCGCTGTGTTCACACGCCGCCCACATTTGTTGCGCCATGTCGTCCATTTGCGCCTGCGTCGTTTTCGTGGGCGTAAACGGCGAGTGAATGCCTCGCGGCGTCGACGTCGGCTTGTTCGCCGTTTTGTCCACGCGAGTGAACACCATTTTCTTCACTCTCGCTTTCAACTGGTTCTTGATGTCCATATCAATCATCACGTCTTGGAACAAGGCGTTCTTGGTGACGTCTTGAAACAATCGATTAAAATCGACGTCGTCGAACGACAACGGGACGACAACTGATTTCACCGAAGCCAAAGCCAACTTTGTCAAAACGCACGCCGAAAGGTGGTCGGTATCCACAAACACCGTATCAAACTCCTTCGGCAACGATAAAATCGCTTTTTCCATCTCCTTTGCGGCAGGAAACCACTCGTCGCCAGTTCTCGCCCACAGAGGAATGTCTTGCTGCCCTGAACCGTCGTCCATGACGATATCCTGCGTGTGTTCCAAACTCCAACTCTCCTGCCCGCACCCGGCGATTAAATACAAGTTCTTCGGAACGTTCTCGTTATACTTCCCCGGTTGCGCCGCGTATTTCGTCAAATCCACAATTTCCTCCTCTTCCTGTTTCTTCTTCATTTGCTCGATCCTCCCCGGCGACGGCGTGAAATACGCCCCAAAAATCGATCGATGTTGTTGCGCCGGGGCGGCCACGCTCCCGTACGAGGACGCCTCCTCGTCTTCTCTCCTCAACTTTTTCCTCAACGCGGCCAACTCTAAATCTCGAACCAACGCGTCCGCTCGTTCGTCCGGATCCACCGCATCCACGGCCACTTGTAGTCCTTTCATCGGTCTCCCGAAGCCGTCTCGCGAGGACCCTCCCATTAACAACGCTGAAATATCCGAATATATTGAGAAATCAACGACCAAAATTTTGGAATCTGGTTTCGCGCGCGCCGCTTCGCACGCCAGTTGGTACGCCATGAACGTTTTCCCCGCGCCGCCTTTATTGTTCGCGAAACATATACCTTCACGACGCGTGAGTAGTATCCACCGCCGGAAAAGAAGACCGAAGAAGAAGAGAAAGTGCGCGTCAATATTATATAGAAAAGTGCCAACAATTTTCAAGCTTTTCCTCACGTAGAGTATTCAATCGAACGAAATCAAAATCATCAATCAAAAGCGGAGGACAAAAAAAGAACGACAACAACAACAAAACTTCGTACTGTGCGTCGGCGACATGTCTTCGTTTTTACTGAGAACGACTTTTATCACGCGCTTCTTCTTCTTCTTAAACGCGTGTGATAAAACAAAGAGGAGAGATGAGAGAAAAGTTTGCTCTTCTTCTTTTTAATTAATGAGGCGAACTAAAAAGTCTTCAAAAAAAAAAAGAGGGTGCCTTTGAAAAAAATGCCCTCGACCTTTTCTCTCTCCCGCTCTGCTTTCTTTCACACGAATGCGCTCTCTTTGAAGAAGGACGGAGGAGGAGGAGGAAAAGGAGAGACGAGGAGGAAAAGAGAGAATTTGAGCAAAAGTAATGCGACTGTTGTTGTTGTTGCGACGAGAACGAATTTTGATGAGAGGAAAAGCAGAAGACGCGAAGCGTTGTTGGTTTCCTTTCCTTCTTTAACGAGCGCGTTCGTTGTCTTTTTCTCCCTTCTGTTGAATGATGCCGACGCAAAGTCTGTCGAGGAGTGGAGTGAAGAAGATGAAATAACGTCCTGCGCGTACTTTGACATCGGCCTGTGCGAATCTATCGTTCGCGCGGAAAGGGCGTTGGGTGGAGACGCGGTGTGTTCGGTAGGAGACGCCGAGAAAATCGGGAGAGTGAAAATTGGTCTGTATGGGAAAAAGTGTCCAGATACGGAGAAAATGTTTCGCAAGTTAGTCGAGAGCGGCGCGTACGACCGAACTGTTTTCCACGACATACGGAAAGGAGAGTTTATCGCGTTTGGTGCGAACGGGAGCAAACGTTTAGGGCAAGTTTCGGTACCGGAGGGGACGTTTAGCGCGGGCGAGCGAAACGCGGATTTAACAAAGGCGTCGGCGTTTCGCGGGAACCATTTGAAACCGGGCACGGTTTCGTTGGCGTTGAGTTACGACGGAAGTCGGACGGCGAGTCCCTTCGATGGCAACGTTTATAGTGAAGTTATAATAACGACTGGACCGGCGCCGGTTCCGAGTTTAGACGGGAAGAATATCATTTTCGGACGAGTCGATCGAGAGAGTTTGGACGTGATTTCGAAAATAGCGAGCACGCCGGTGTTTTCGCCGTCGAGTCAAGTGAAAGCGTGGAATTTCGTCGCCAGTCGCGTGGGCGACGAGAGAGCGGCGACGAGCAAATTAGTTTGGACGAAGCCGACCAAAGCTGTGGCCATTTTTCAAAGCGGAATACTAGAAGTTTAGAATTTATCGTCGAGTTTAGGTACGCAGTCCTCGACGATGTATTAAAAAAACTATTACGTCGTCGGTACTGTAGTTAGTTCTGTTCGCTCAAAGTCTTCGGAAAAAGTACAAGTAGCCTAATCCGAGGGGCGGGCTTTCACTGACCGCAACTTTTTCGTCGTTGAAGAGAATCCACTGGTTGTTCTTTTTGACGTGGGCGACGTAATGACCGCACGCCGTGTTTGAACCCATGTGACTGACCACGCCGAATAACTCGTACTCGCCTTTACCGTCGATTATTTCGTTCATAGTAGTATCATCGGTCGATGACGCGTCTCTTCCAGCTTGTTCTTTCTCCTCCAACTCGCGTTCAGCTTTCGCGCACGCGTCGTCGATATTGTCCATGTTTGCGAAGAGCCACTCGCACGCCGCTTCGACGCTGTTGCTATTCCCACTCACGCGTAACGCCGTTCGGCTCGCCGCGCTCGAAAATCCCATCGATTCGAGTTGCGAAATCGCTTCGACCGAAACGCTATTCGTTTTGTCGACGTCTTTACTCAAATCCATAGTGGTCACCGGCGGGTCATTAAAATCTGGGTCCTCGGAATGTGCAAAAACCCACTCCATGGCGACTTCCGCACTCGCGTTGCTTGTCGCGATAGCGGCGCGTTTACTCCCGTTTTCGCTAAAACCCATGGCGACGAGCTGCGCGACAATCGCGTCGTCCGCGGTGATTTCCTTCGCCGCCGGGGCTGCATTTGCCGCCGCATTCGAATCCATGTCCACGTCTTCCGGCAACAATTCATATGCATCCACGTCTTTTTTCTCGTCAACTCGCATACTTTCGATGTTGAGTCTTTCCGGAACGTTCACCACGCAATCCATCTTCGTCGGTCTCCAATCGTCGCCGACGTAGTATCGATTCACGCACAGAGCCAACACGTTCGGACAAGTTTTCAAAAACGTCTTCCTCGTCGCAAACGTTTTCCCTTGAATTGCCGGCGAATAATAGTCTTCGATGATAGATTCTTGCGTGAACGTTTCTAAACACGTCGCAAACGGAACTTCTAACGGTGCGGGAGCGTCCTCTTCGCCTTCCTTCTTTTGTCTTTTTGACGCGGCCGTTTCTAGTTCCTCTTTGGTGGTTTCTATTTTCACCGCCTTTTCTCTCGGTACGCACATATCTAAAACTGTGTGCGAACCTACTTCGAACTTCGCTTTGTGCGAGCTTCCGCACACGGTCCTTGCTAAAGTCTCGAATTGAAATTCGGAGCTAATTGAACTAAGAGCAACACCACCGGCGTGTTCGTTGGCGAAAAACCGAGATTCGCGAACTCCGTCTTTTTGCCATTTGTCAAACTTCTCTAAGCAATGCTCGAAAAACTCGCGCGCGTCTTGCTGTCGTGCGGTGGAAAACTCCGCGTGACCTTCTCCAATCAACCGCTTAAACATTCGAGGCGCTAAACCTTCCGCTAATCCTCGCAAGTCTTGTTTCTTTTGCGTTTCGTCCGAGAGTTCTTCGCTCGTCCGCGCGTACTCGCTGGAAGTCAACGAGGAAAAAAGTTTTACGGTTTGCGCCAACGGATCGTTCTCGATTGCTTTGGCTCCACCACTGTTTCCGGTTTCAAAAACGTGCTCTTTCTGCTTTTCGTCCGCGAACACTTTCCTCACGTTCGCGCACTCTTTCATCACTTGCACGACGGAGTTCACGTAGCACGAGTTCCCTAAATTTCTCAATCCAATCAACCCCTCACCGCTGACTTCTCTTAAATCCTTCCCGTGCTCCGTGATCGCGTCGAACTCAAACGTTCGATTTTTATCAATTTGTATCTCGTTCATCGTTTGCTCAGTTTTCACTTGCGACATGATATCGATGCCCCAAAATTTTAAGTGTTCGGCCAATTTGGGATCGGTTACCGCGTCGTCTTCATCCGCGGCGTAGGAATACACGTCCGCCCCGTCCGGCGTAATCGTGCCTAACTTGACCACCAGCGGATACTCGTTTCCTTTCGCCTTTTCGCTCTGGTAATGTCTCAACGCGGACCCGTTTCCACCGCTCCCGTCAAAATGTCTGCGCCCGCTTCCGATGACGCCGTCGCTCAAGTTCAACCATAAATTCGTCGTCTCCCCGGTTTCAAAACATTTCCACGTCTTTGGATCCGGCGAAATCCTCGTCTTCCCTTCGCTCTTCACTTGCACTAAATTCTCGCTATACTTGGAAACATTCGGCACGTCCTCCCAACTCGCCATCACGTCCTTCTTCGCGTCGTAACCTTCCTTTTTCGAGATGGTTTTCGCGCACTCGAAAACAACCGTCGGCAACTTTGACGACGCGTCGTCGTTTCGCGCCTCCTCCGTTTGACGATCCTTTTCAAAATCCACCTTCATTCCCGCCAAGATCACGTCTCGCTCGCAATCGTACACGACGATCCTTTCCTCCTTCGCGACTGTATATTTCGGTTTCGCGAAATCTTCCTCTTCGAATCCGCCGTGTATTCCTACGCCCAGTTTCGTAATAGTAGTACTTTTTCTCTTCTCTTCTTTCTCGTCTTCCTCGATTTTGACATCATCGAAAACCTTCCGAAACCGTCTCTCGAGATACAAACCTTGCCTGTTCGTCTTTCTCGAATCCAGGCGTAAATACTTCCTGCTCACCGCGCGACGCGTTTTCATGTTCACGAAAATCCCACGACATTGTTGTTCTTTTTCGCCGCGAGAAAGAACGAACGGCGACGCGAACGTGTACGCGCACTCGTCGTTGACGATTTTCTCGTCGACGACGGATTCATCTTCGCCGCAGGAATAGCACTGGTTTTTGTGCGCACACGCGCGAATCATCTCTAAAACGACGTCATCATCATCGAGACTTTTCGCAGCAGTTTCAACCACGCGGTCGTTCGGTGTCGTCGACATGTTGTTGTTGTCGTCGAAATGTTTTGTCGTTGTGGTTGTTGCAAAAGTCCGTTCAAAGCGTCGTTTTGTGTCGCACATTCGGTTTCCAACGAGATTCGAAGAAACAAACGAAAAGACGAAGCGAAGGCGAGAGACTACTTTGATCGCGATGTTTTAAGACGCAAGAAAGTCGCACACCAAAAGAAGAACACGTTTCGTGCGAACGCTCATTTGCGACTGTCTACTCGTGATGTGCTAGTATTACGTGCTATGATAGTATGTGCTATGAATAGTAGTATTCGCCGCTCGCGCGTACCGAGCGGAGCGCGTCTCGTATTCCTTTACGCGCCGCCGCCGCCGCCAATGATGTTCTTCTTCTTCTTCTTCTTCTCCTTCTCCTCCTCCTTTGCACGCACTCCCGCGTCTACGAGCGTGCGCAACAAATCGTCGATCTCTTCGCTCGCGTTCTCAATCTCGTGCGCGGCGCACTTCGTTTCCTCCGCGCTACTTCCAATCTTCTCGAATATCCGTTCGGCCTCGTCTCTTCCTTTGCTCAAGTGGTCGATCAACGCTCGAGACGCTTCGCGGAGTTTGTGTACCACGGACGTCACGAGCGCCGTCGCTGGAACGCCGAATCGATTTTGACGAAGACGCTCTTTTTTTCGCACATAGGAGTCGTTTCGAAGCGTTCGAAGACGACGCCTTCCCGTCGTCGTCGTCGTCGTCGCTTCTTCGTCTTTGCCGTTCTTTCCGTTCTCAACCGTCGTCGTCTCTCCTTTGGTCGTCGTCGTCGTCGCGAGAGCAGCAGCATCGGCGGCAATGGCGGCGTCGTTGTTGTTCTTCACCATCTTTCTCTCGTTAGTGTTCAACTCTTCGTCTTTCTCTTCTTCGTCTTCGTCTTCTTTTCCGTCGTCGTCGTCGTCTGAATCATCGTCGTCGTTCTCGCTCTCTTCGCCTCTCGAGATGATTCTTTCGTGCTTCTTCTCAACGCGCGCAGTATTCGTCTTCTCCCTCCTCTCCTGCTTCTCCTCCTCCTCGCGCATTACTCTCTCTCTCACTCTCTCTCTGATTTCCTCTAAAAAGCGTCGTAAAAATCGACTCAATTTGCTTTTGGCAGAGGTGTTTACGACTTTGCGCGAACGACACGAATGCGGAGAGCGAACGAGAATCTGCGTTTCCCCCAGAGAGAGAAAGAAGAGAGAAGAGGGGCACGCATGACGGTCGAGGACGAATGCATCTCCGGGTCGGCGTACCCGGCGTTCATGGGTTTAGGCGACAGATTTGGACCGACGACGAATTCGTCGAGGAGGAAAAGCGCTGGCGGGGGTAACGAAAACGCGACGAGTCACAACGCGACGACGATGCGTAGTACGCGCGCGAATAAAACTTTGCGCGGGGAGGGAGAGAAATTCAAAATTGGAAACGAAACGAACGAAGACAAAGAAGACGACACGGATGAAGAAGAAGAAGAAGAAGAAGAAGACCAAGACATCAAACGACTCACCGAGCGACACGGAGGACGCGGCATGCAAAACGCGTGCTCGATAGGGAACATCGCTCGAGCGATATTCAGAGACATAAGAGAGAAAAAGAAAGGCTTGAGCGAAACGGATTTGGTCGCTTTGGAATGCATCTTTGGCGAGACGAATTTGGGGAGAGCGCTGGACGTCGCCTCGAGTCGAGGAGGGGTGACGAGGTTTATCGGGAAAAAATCGAGACGAACGGTGTACGCGGTGAAGGCGACGACGACGACGACGACGACGAATGGTGGTGGTGGTGGTGGTATGAATGGTGGCGGCGCGACGATGAACGACGACTACCGCGGCGGCGGCGGCGGACAACAACAACAACAACAACAACAACAACATCTGACGTACCCGGACCATTTTTGCGCGTGTAAAGGTTTTACGTGGGACGTGGTTTCCAGGGACGAGAAGTTGATGTGTAAACACATGTTGGCGGCGGCGTTGGCGGAGAGCGTTGGTGGGTGCGACGAGGTGGAGATGGACGACGCGGTGTTGGCGAACGTGTTGGCGCGAGAGATGTTAGAATAAGATGTAGAATAAGAAAACGAGGATACACGCATAATAGATAGATAGATAGATAGATACAGAGAAGAGAAACACAGGCAAGCCGCCGCGTAGGAAGGTGATGATGTAGATAGAGATAGAGAACTAGTAACTGGTGTTCCTAGTAATGGAATATAATAATTTTACATTTAATAACAACATATATAATAAAATTTTTAAAAGGTGATGAAGTTGCATCTTGTAACGCGAAAAAAGTTAGTTTTGCAACCAATGCTTGAATCTACCGAAGAAGGATGCCTTCTCTTCGACGTCGGTGTCATCGTCGGCTTCGTCTTCAGCCGCCTTCTTCTTGGCCATTTCCTTTAATTCGGATTCGCTCTTCCCGGCGCTCGCGGCTGCGCCGACGCACGAGGAGATTGGTCCGTGGTCGACGTGGTCGCACACAAACTTCGATTGGAAGTTATACGCTTCAAAGAACATGTCGACTTGTCTCGCGTGCGGTTTGACGCTCCAGCTGGTAATATCTTGACCGAAACCTTTGTCGAAGGTACCCGCGAACATTCTCGTGAAATCATTCACTTGAGAGACGTCCCAGCGAGAAATGTCTTGGTCAAACGCAAACGCGTTTTGGAACATGACGTTCATTTTGCGCACCTTGCCAGTATTCCAGCCAGAAATCATCGCGTTGAATCTATCCGCGTGTTTAAACATACCAGACATGTTTTCGACATTCTTGACGTCCCACTTGTTGATGTTCTTCCCTTCAAACGCCAAGGCGCGGCTAAACATCAACTTCATGTCCGTGACGTGCGAGACGTCCCAGTTGCCGAGATCACCGTTGAAAGAAGAATATCGGTCGTTTTTGTTCTTCAACGGCGGGTGGTCGAAGAGTTGCGACATGTCCGTGACTCTGGAAACGTCCCAGGAGGAAATCTTGCCAAACTTTTGTTTCGGGCAGTCGCCTTTAATCGGGTCGTCGCCTAAACATTTCGCGACTTCCATTTGGATGTTGTCATTCGTCAAGTAATGCAACGAGTCACCAGACAAAGAAGCCGTTTTCGTGATTGGGTTAATCACCGATTTGGCTAAAGTCGCGGAAGAGCCCGGGCATCCCGGCGCCAAGACTTCTGTCGGTAACTTGCACGTTTGTTGGTCTCTGTTGTTAAAGCACGAACCGAAGACGTACGTGTGGCCCGGGTTGGACGCGTCGTGGATTCTCGGGTAGAATTCCGCATCTTCCGTGACGTGCTTCGTCGTGCACGAGGCCATATACTTAATAACTCTGGTCGGATGGGATTGACCGTAGCCCATTTCCGGCAACGAGGTTTGAACGGAGTTCTTGATGTCAAAAATCTTGGACAACAAGCGTCTTCTCGTCGGCAACACTTCCACCGTCGTTCCCAAATCTCTTTGCGCTTTTTGGATCATATCTCTGTTTTGCTCGCGCGTCTTTTCTTGCGGCGTCATGGTCGCTTGGAAAAACTTCTTCTCCTCGGTCGTTCTCACGGCAACATCCGCCGGGTTTTTGAAATCCGCGGAGACTTTGCACCCCGGCTTGCCGGCGTCGCAGTCGTGCTTGGTGTATTCCGTACACGCGGCACCGGCGCACGATTTCAACGTGCACGTTTTCTTCAAACCATCGCAAGCAATCGTGTCGGACTTGATTCTCGCGTTGCCGTTAAAGTTAGAATACGTTCTCGTTTCGACCAAGCCGAGGTTGGAAACGACTTCGTCGCCGCTCGCCGCCGCGCTTCTTTGCGTCACCGTCTCCGTCTTGGTGTGAAACGTCTTCTCCGCGATTCTCTTCGCCGCGGCATCCGCATCTTGCGCGTCTTTCTTCGCCGCTTTACGCATGTCCTCGATGTCGATCGTCTTCGCGTTCTTCGTCGCCGCGTTCTTATCGTTCAACCACCCCGCCGCTCGAATAGACGACTCCGTCACCGGACCGCCCTTCACTTGCGCGCCGATGTCTGACATGTGATTGCTCGGGTTCCCTTTCTCGTATAAATAGAAACCAAACTTGCTGTTCTCGCTCATTTGATACGGGAGTTGGTACACCCCGCATTGCGACGTCGAAACCATCTCTTTCGCTTGCGAGAAATCAAACGTTTTCGACATCGCGGAGGAGACGAATTTCACTCCAACCTCAGCCTTTGTCCAGCTTTTCGGTTCAAACGGCAACAAAGATAACAAATCGGTCGGTGAACACCCCAAGGTTAGCGTGACCACGTCCGCAGATGCCGCAGAACCGAGACCGTTAAACGCTTGGTGCGCTCTCGACGCGGAAAGCGTCCCGGCGGAGACCAAGGCGAGACCGGCCGCGCCGGCAACCATTTTGCTCGCGCGGGAAAATCCATTCGCGACGAGAGACGTCGACGCGGAGGAAGAAGAGTCCAACGCGCCTCTGGCTTTCGCCAAAAGCGGTTTCTCCTCCGCGGTATTCGTAACAGTGGTGTTCATTATGTGTGCGATGATAAGAAAAAGAAACAGAAACTGCAACTCTTTAGCGCGCAAGTTTAAGTCGAGGGAGGAAAAGTGCAGACGGATTGCATTTTGGCCGCGGCTTCAATCTCGCTTCAGTTTAGGGATCGCTTCGTACTTGGGAGACGAGACGAAGAGAACGGTCTCGACGACGACGATATGTACGCGTGTAAATAATAACAGTAATAATGTGGATTAAAACAATCGTCGTTAATGTCTAAGAATGATGATGATGATAATAATGTCGTGATGTGGTTTTAAGTGTACAGTGTGTATAAAAGAGGAGAGACTTTCAGTCCTTCCTCTCTCGTCTCTCGTCTCTCGTCGCCGCGACGAGGCATTAGTGCTTGTGTAGCGCTTTCTTCGTCTTCTTCTTCTCCGAAGAAGAAGAAGATAAAGTTCCGAACAAGTCCACGTGACCGGTTTGGCGGATGACTCTAGGCTTCACCGGGTCGGAGGCGTATTTGTTCAGCGGTTCTCCCCACTCGTCGAGGTTTTCTTCTTCCTCTTCCTCGTTCTCGTCCGAGCCGAGTTGACCTTCCTCTTCTTTCGTTTCTTCTTCTTCGCGCGCGACGACGCCGTCGAGGACGTTTTGATCTCCTCCTCCGGCTTCCTCGGAGGTGGCATCAAAACCCTCGGATTCTTGCGAAGTCGCGCCGTATAAATCTTCGGAGTTGTAATCCGCGTACGTCAACTCGTCGTCTTTTTCTTCAGATTTTTTACCGCCGGTACTTCCGAAGAACGAGCCGAACTTGTTGAACAAAGATTTCCCCCCTCGAGCGACTTCAGTCGCTTCCATCACCATATCCTCCGCCTCGGAATCCGCGGTGGAATGGACTTGCGGAACGAACTCGACGTCGTTACCTTTCTTCGACTTTGATGACGCTTTCTTACTGCTATGACTACTACTGGTGGTGCCGCGTTTAGACGAAGAAGAGTGCTTTTTTGAGAACTTTCTCCCGTCCTCTTCGTCCGTACCCATCGCCGCGGCGATCATTTCTGAGACCGATTTTGCTTTGCACGAACTCGGTGGCCCACTATCGGCGTTCGCGCACGTAAATTTCGCCGCGTACGCATCGTTGTGGAAAAAGATATTGTTCATGTTGGCGTCGTTTCTGGTGTTCCACGTAGAGATGTCTTGCGCGAAACCGCTTTCGAAAACGCCGGAAAACATCCGCGCGAAATCTTTGCAGGAGGAAACGTCCCAATCCTTCAGCGGTTGGTTGAAGCTCAAAGCGTTTTGGAACATGGTGGCCATAGTTTTGACGTTTCCGACGTTCCACCCGGAAATTCTCGCGACAAAACTTTCCGCATGTTCAAACATACCGTGCATGTTCGTCGCCGACGAGACGTCCCAGTTGTACAAGTTCGTGCCTTTAAACGCGTTAGCGTTTTTAAACATCTTCTCGAACGAAGTGACGGAACTCACGTCCCAATCGCCGAGCATACCGTCGAACGATTTCATCTTATCGCCGCCAACGCGTGGCGGGTCGTAGAATAATTGGTCCATGTTCGTCACGCGAGAGACATCCCAATCGGACATGACGCCATATTGACTCTGCGGACATTCACCGGCGAGCGGTTCGTAACCCAGGCATTCAGTCACGGCTTCGTGGATGTTCGCGTTGGTGATTGGCGTGTATTGCGAAGCGATAGAGGTCGTCGTCGCCGCCGCCGCCGACGCATCTCCGGTTTCATCCGTATTCGTTAACGTTTCGTCTTCAATATCGGTAGCGGTTGACACCGTCGATTGCTCAGCCGCGTTGCCTTTTCGCGTGTTTCCAGTCGTCGTCGCCGTGTTCGTGTTCGTTTGCGAACCTGCCGTGGCGTCTTTACACCCCGCCGGATGCGTATCCGACGGCACCGCGCACGTGTTCTGATCGCGCGAGTTGAAGCACGCACCAAAGATGTACACCCTACCCGCGTTTGACACATCGTTTATTCTCGGGTAATACTCCACGTTTGCGTTGCCGTTGTTCGTCACGTGCAAATGCTTCGTATTACAATCAGCCATGTAGTTGATCAAACTCGACGGGTACAGTCGACCTAAACCAAGCTGCGGCGTTGATTGCGTCGTGTGCGCTGGAGTGTACGAAAACATCCCGTTCTTGATCGACGGAAACGATTGCAACGCTCTTCGAACGGATCGACTTCCAGCCGCGGATTTGTCCCAGTGGAAAGCTCTCGCCGCGACGTTAGAAGTTGGCACGATGACGTCTTCTGCGATGTCTTCAACAATCGTTTCGACGATGTCTTCTGACGGTTGCTCGTATTCATCGACGACAACTTTTGTTTTTGAGTGACTGCGTGACTTCTTTGTGGCCTTTGTCGACGAAGAAGGCGCGGATTTTAAAATGACGCGCTCCCCGACTTGCTCGATGCCGTGCTTTTTCAAAGTCTTCAAAGTCGACGAAGAAGCGGAAGGAACAGTCTCTGAAGAACTCTTCTTCTTCTTCTTCAACTCTCTCACCTCTTTTGGCGCCCACTCCCTCTTTTCTCTTCTCGCTGGCATCGATTTCGGGTTCTTGTACCTCTTCACGGTGCCTAACCTTCCCAATTTCGCCTCGCTCATGAAATCTTTCGGGTGCGTGCAACCGGTGATGCCTTCTTGACACGGCTTAGTGTAATCCGTGCACTGCCACTTCGAGCAGTGCTGTAACGTGCACGTGTTTGCGCTCGGATCGCATTCGATTTGGTTTTCAGCGTGTTCGACCCCGTGAACGATGTATTTCAACCACGCGCCCCAATCGTAATATTCGGTTTGCCCGTATCCCGCCGGCATCTGCGGCGCCATCTTGATGTTCTCCGGATCGGCTTCTGTCACCAAGTGTCCGTTTTTGTCAACGTGTCCGCTTTCCACGGCCGCTCTGTACGCGGCCAAATCGGAATACTGCACGTCTTCCTCCGCATCAGTAATCTCGCCTTGCTCTAAAGTCCCGCTCGAATCTAAATGGTTCTCCAAACTCGCCTGATTTTGGTTCGCCCACGCGTGCGCGGCAATCTCCGATTGCTTAATCGGCCCGTTTTCAACTTGCGCGCCAATATCGGACATATATTTCGTCGTCGAATTTCCAACTTGGTACAAGAAAAACCCAAACGTCGCGTTCGGTGCCATGGCGTATTCCGCGCTGTACACGCCGCACGCGACTTCCGTCATATCTAAAGCTTTTTCGTAGAGAAACTCGCTGGACATTCCCGAGGTGATTAATTTCGCCCCGACTTTCCCGGTCCACGTGCTTGGGTCGAAATCTAAGCTGTAGATTAAATCTCTCGGGGAGCATCCGGTGACGAGCGTGATCGTTTCCTTCGCCGATTGCGACTGTGACGAACCGAGCAAAGACACACCAGACGAACCTTTGTTTCCCCGAAGGGAAGAAACGGCGAACGCGCACGCCGATAAAAAGGCGACGAAAGCGAACGCGGTGGTAAAAGTGGTGGTCTTCATCTTCGCGTCGTCATTCTTTGCCTCTTCCTCGTCGCTTTTAATGTTGTTGTTCGCGTCGTGGATTAAGGGCACTCGCTCCCCCGAGTGCGAGAACGTGGACACGAAAGGTGAAACCATTTGTACCGCCCGCGGCTTAAATAATCTCTCCAATCAGGTAAGAGATGACGGGAAAAAAACCACGCGCGAAGGAGGGAAGCGACTTTGAGATGACTTTACCGAGACGAAGGAGTCGATGAATAACAGCGTCGCGAGACGTTCTTTTGTTTTCTTCGAGGTGTATCGATCGGATCGCGGTTTTTGACGAAAGGACAGTCGCACCTTTAATGAGAGGCTTTAAGATGGTACCACTACCCTAAATCAAATGGATGTTCGAAAGGTCAACGAATCCAAGGCGAGTATATATGATAATATATTCGTAAGTACAGATTCTCTTTAAAATGCTAATGTATGTGTTATGTGTGTGTGTAATAGTAACTCTCTTCTCTCTTTAATAATGGTGATGAAAAAAACTCTCTTTTTCTTTCGCTC
>Ga0181604_10002394_pt1 | contig 16261 bp, 10 predicted proteins | sample 041ome_12_FD_148663 | JGI IMG/M metagenome (GOLD analysis project Ga0181604, IMG submission 148663) | Coastal salt marsh microbial communities from the Groves Creek Marsh, Skidaway Island, Georgia - 041410US metaG (spades assembly) | ecosystem: Environmental > Aquatic > Marine > Intertidal zone...
ACAATACAGCGAAAACACTTGATGGAGTTGTCGTGCCTGGAGGATCAACAATTTACTGGAGATATGAAGAAAGGTTGCCAAGTGCTTCTTTTACTAATACCTATGTAACAACAGGTCCAAACAGTACTCCACTCTCTGTAACTGCAGACTGTCCAAATCTTGACCCATCAGCATCGGTCACTTTAGGAGCATGTAGTGGTGGTTCAAAATCATCAACGCTGACAATAGATAACTCTTTATCCAACATTCCAGGCTTTTTTAAAGTGGAGTACCGTTTTGATGATGGAGCATGGGGTGAAGCTGCCTCAAACGATGAAGTGGCTGGTGGAGCTTCTGCAACTTTCTCGGTAAATGTACCAACTGGAAGTTATGTAACTTGGAGATATAAAATCACAGATACTAGTGATACTTTCACAGAGGATTATATCCTCACAGCATCAAGCGAGTCTGTTGCTTGTTATACAACGGGTAATAGTATTTCTTTACCGACTGCAACAGGGTGCGGGTATCCAGAGGCTGTAGCATATTTTGAAGCTTCTGTACCTTTGGATGTTCAATCAGCTGCATTTTTTGAAGTTGCATACTCTATTGGCGGAGCAGCATTTGTCACTATTGGAAACCCGCTTCTTGGTCCCGGAGAAAATGAAACATTAGGCCCTATTGGCGTACCTTATGGTAGCTCTATCCAGTGGAGATATAAAGTTACTGCAAATGAGGATGGTGAAGGAGATTATATATTTACAGAGCCAGTAACTATGGATTACAAATCTTATGATCCATGTAAACCAGATCCACCTGTTACAACTACAACTACAATTCCAAGCATTGAGCCAATATTTAAACCTATCATCACAAATGTAAGAACATGTAATGATGATGGCACTGCTTCATATGGTTTAACTGTTGACAATACACAATCAAATGTCTCCTTAGGCATAACAACTTTAATGAAGATTGACAATGTAACTGTTGTGAATACTGATTATCTAGTTAACTCTGGTGAGAGTAAATTTATTACCACTGTAGCTTCTGTTCCAGAGGGCTCATATTATAGGATTAAATTCTTTGTCTCCGATGGAGCTGGGGGAGGAACTTCTGTAGGTGTTTTCAAGAAAATAACAGATTGTTATGAAGACACAAGTGACTCAACAACCACAACAACCAGTCCACCAATAACAACTCCAGAATCAGAGGAGCCACAACAGGTATGCGATACAGGATTTGATGGAAGTTGTGATACGCCTCTAACAGAGGATGAGGGTAATGACTTCTTCGAGTGGGATGATTACGATGAAGATGTTTACTTAACTGATGGTAATTATGTTGTTCAGTATGTTTATACGGAAGATGAACTCCCCATTGCTGCAACAGGTATTTTTCAAGACCTGTACGTATTCTTTTTTGTAGTATTTTCTTCAGCAGGTATTGTACTTCTAAACTGGTTACCTCGTAGAAGAAGAGACTAAAATAGTTTGATAGGTCAAGAGTTCACCAATGACCTGCAAACTCTTATATGGGTAGTGCTCTCAGTAAGTGGTGTCATACTTTTTGATGCTAATAAGAAAAACACCTATAGCAATAAATTAAATAGTCTTGATAGTGTCTATACCAATGCAATAGAGTTAAAAAATCAATTAGAAAGTACTTTTAATGAAGAAGTACAAATAATCATCGATTTTAAGAGATTACAGCCATATGGGTTTAATTTTGGACTACTTGGTACAAAACGAGAGAATACTGAAATCACAAATAGCAAACTTATAGAGGGTTATGAGACATTAAGAGATACTTTTTTGAGCTCATATGGTATCTCAAACACTCAACTTAAGTCAAAATTTGCTTCCTATATTTATAAACAGACAAATGGATTAGTCACAATAAACTTCATAGGAGTTCCTGCAGTAGATAGGGAGAGCAAAAATGATTATTTAGAAGCTCCAAAAATAATGAGATTATCAGTCAACCGTAGGTTGACTTTCGCTATGGGAGCAGCACTTATCTCTCTAGGATTATTTACCGCAGGATCTTTAATCCAACAAGTATATTTCTCTGACGCAACTCAACTTGAGACACAGCAACAGTTACGTAATCTTTTTATCATGAATGATAAAAATTCAGAGGAGTTACGAGAATCAGAGAATATCCTTTCACAAAAAGTTAATTCAGAACCAGGAACATATGAATCTCCCGTCTTAGGTGATGATTCTACGGAACTCTCTAATGGCGGTCTAAATGAGCTTTTCGATAATATATTTAATGAAGATGCAGCTGAGAATGTACCAGAAGTTTTTGGCATGTTAGAGATTCCACAAATAAATCTTGAGCAGTATGTAGTAACAGGAACCAGTGCTGAAGCATTGACTTACGGTCCTGGTTATTACACAAAAACCTCTACACCTGGAAATCGTGGAAACGTGGGAATAGCTGGTCACAGAACTACTTATGGAGCACCTTTTTCAGATTTAGATAAATTACAAACTGGAGATCAAATTATGCTTACGGTTGGTACAGACAAGTTCAAATATATTATTGATGAGATTCTTATTGTAGATCCAGATCAAGGTGAGCGTTATCTTTACAATAGGGGAGATGAGAGAATTACTCTAACTACGTGCCATCCAAAGTTTTCAGATAAACTCCGATTAATTGTGACAGGATCCTTGGAAAAAAAAGAACAAGTTAATTAAATCATTTTATAATAGGAAATATGGGTGAAGAAATAATCTTAGACGGTAGAGTGTTATCAGCACAAACTAAATATTTAATTGTCCATGACAAACTCATTGATGCGGCTATAAAACTGTTAAATAAAAAATCTGTTGATGTAAATACGCTTAGTGTCAGTGATGTATGTAAACAAGCTAAAGTTGCTGTCTCTTCAGGATATAACCATTTTCCAAATGGGTTTGTAGATGTTTATCATGGGATTTTTAAACTCACATTACAAAATGTTGAAGATTCATTATCTGATATGACTATTCAATCTAAAAGCTCAGAATACAAAGTTAACTACTATCTACATGCTGTTGCAAACAGTGTTGTTGCTCTTGGTGAGGCATCAAGATTAACACTATTCCACTACAGAGAGATGGCTAGTTTAGAAGGATTCGTTTTCGGTGAACCCAAATTACTTCTTGATGCGTTGATAAAAGATTATTGCCAAGAGCAAGGTATTCCTAAATACAAAGCATTAGTTGAGGATACCTGGATCAGTTTCAATGGATTGCTCTATATTTGGATGCGTTTCGATGAAAACTCTAAACTTTTCTCAAAGTATGACGATGAATGGTTCCTAAAAAGCATTAAACACCTTTTTAAAAAGCAGCTTTCAAGTCATATAAGCTAGAACTCAAATATATTCAAAAAGTTCTAATTTATTGAATAGATCCAAAAAATTATTGAGTTAGAACAGATTCTAATCTAAACTAGAAGTAATTTAATAAAATTATGATATATCGAATTATTGGTACAATTTTGAACGTTCCTAAGTTCTTTAGGGGAATATTTAGCGTGCACACATTAAAAAAATTACTGTCTGTAACACTATCTTTTTTAATGCTTCTGTCTATTTCTTATACATTTATCGAGACAGTAGACCCAGAACCCGCTTTTGCAGCATCATGGGACTGCCTTGATTCAAGTGGTAGGCCAATTGCATTTCAAACTAAGTATTCCAGTGGCAATTTAAATGTTATTCAATATAATTTCTCAACAAATCAAGAATCTACAACAACTTTTACCAGTGGTTTTTCTGGTTCAGGTGAGATCAATGCATCTTTTATGGATCTAGATGGAAATCTTTATGTTCAAAGAAAGCATACCAATACTAACGGCGCAAATAGTCGTTTATATTTAGTAAATCCAACTGGAAACCCAACGCTTGTAGACAGTTCATCGGCTGGTGATGACCTTAACGCAGCAACATTTTTTGTTGACAATGGATATGAGTATGCAATTTCTGGTAGAGGACACTTCGCTGGTCCAGGAAGTTATGTTCGATTTAGTAGCGACACAAGTTTGGCTGCAGATAAACTATATTCTCTTGGAAGTACAAATACTAATGGTGGGCAAATCCAAAGGACAAAAGCTAAAGACTTTACATGGATTCGAGATAATTCAAACTTTCCAACAATGTTTAATAACCAGAAACCAAACTTTATTGGCATAGATGGTGGTAACCAGAGAATATATGTTTCCTCATATACAATAACAAATCAAGGTGATTCTAATGAGGAAATAGAGATTGAGACTCAATCTTATAGCATCAGTATATCTAACAACAATGACAGAACTGACTTTGGTGCAATTTATGGCTTTGGATCTGACGAGATTTATGCAATGAACAATCACACAGGAAATATATATAAAATAAATATTAGTGGATCTGGCTATTCTGTTTCTGATACAGGAGATGATGGCGCTCAATCATCAAACAATGATGGTGCTGCATGTCACGCTGGAGATCCAAGTGTTACATTTAATCCCTCAGTTACAGCTAGTCAGGGAAGTTGTGATGGGTCAAATCGTGAAATAGATGTTACTTTAAATAATTCAAGTTCAAATGTTGCAACAAACTATGTTGTTACGTATACAGTTAATGGTGGCAGTGCTCAGTCACTGACATCAGGAACCTCTGTCTCGTCGTCGTCGAATAACACGTCCCTGAGCGTGCCAGGCCAGGCTAATGGTGCTGCAGTAGTAATTAGTTGGTATGCAGAAAATACAAGTAATAATCTTCGAGAACCCGTAACTGGTACAACGTTACTTTCAACTATCACAGTAGATGCCTCTTCATGTTCTCCAACGCCTACATCCAAGAGTTCCTCATCTTCAGTTAGCGCAGCTTTTGGATCGTGTTCCTCTGGTAGTGCAACATCAACTCTTACAATTACAAATTCAGACTCATCGACTGTGTACTATTATGTTGATTATTCTATTAACGGTGGAACCTATGTAAATGCTTCTACAAACCTATCAGTTTCAGCAGGTGTAACTAATACAAGTCTGAGTACTTCAGTTAGTCATGGTCAAAATATTACCTGGAGATTTAAAGCCTCTGATATAAATAACGATTTCACTGGATTAAATTATTCAACACTTACAACAAGCAGTAATCTTGACTGTCCTGTAATTGATACAACTGGAGCTTCCTCTTTTGGATCTTGTGCTGCAGGTTCTAAAACATCTACTTTCACAATGTCTAACTCTAGTTCTGCAAATACTGCTGCTTTCTTTAGAGTCCAATATTCTATTAATGGTGGTAGTTTCCAAAATGCAGTAACAAACCAAAGTGTTGGTATAAACTCCTCAGAGACTACATCAGTTTCTGTACCTCACGGCTCTACTATTCAGTGGCAGTATGAAATCTCCAATACTTCTAATACTTTCACTGGCACATATACACAGGAATCTACCTCTTCTGCCGTTGACTGTCCAACAATAGATATTTCTGCATCACAATCTCTTGGTAGCTGTTCAGCTGGTTCATCAACTTCAACTTTAACTCTAAGCAACTCTAGCTCTGCTAATTCAACAGCATATTTTTATGTTGAGTATTCAATTGATGGAGGTTCAAACTGGACTGAGAAGTCATCAAATCAATCTGTACTACAAAATGATTCTGAGTCATTAACACAATCTGTTGCACATGGAACTGCAATAACATGGCGATATAAGTCATCCTCTACATCGGGTTCATTTACAGGAGAATACACAACGCTATCAGATAGCCCTACTGTTGAATGTCCAGTTTTAGACACTTCTGTATCTTCTTCACTTGGTAGTTGTGGTTCAGGAACTGCTTTATCAACATTTACAATTAATAATTCAAGTTCCGCGAATACAACTGCATATTTTCAAGTCGAGTATAAATTGAGCTCTGAATCTTCATATACAAGCGTAGCCTCTAATCAAGCAGTTGCACCAGATGGTACAGCATCATTCAATAAGGCAGTGCCACATGGAGAAAATATTACATGGCAATATAGAACTTCATCAACTAGTAATTCTTTTTCTGGTAGCTATAGTTTTGGTGGAACTAGTGCGATAGTTGATTGTCCCGTGTTAGCAACTTCTGTTTCTTCCTCTTTTGGATCTTGTTCTGCTGGATCTAAAACTTCAACCTTTACAATGTCTAACTCCAGTTCTGCAAACGTTGCAGCATACTTTAGAGTCCAATATTCTATTGATGGTGGAGATTTTGTAACATCTACATTAAACAATCAAGTAGCAATTGATTCCAGCAGTACAGTATCAGCAACAGTACCTCACGGCTCTACTATTCAGTGGCAGTATGAAATCTCCAATACTTCTAATACTTTCACTGGCACATATACACAGGAATCTACCTCTTCTGCCGTTGACTGTCCTGTAATTGATACAACTGGAGCTTCCTCTTTTGGATCTTGTGCTGCAGGTTCTAAAACATCTACTTTCACAATGTCTAACTCTAGTTCTGCAAATACTGCTGCTTTCTTTAGAGTCCAATATTCTATTAATGGTGGTAGTTTCCAAAATGCAGTAACAAACCAAAGTGTTGGTATAAACTCCTCAGAGACTACATCAGTTTCTGTACCTCACGGCTCTACTATTCAGTGGCAGTATGAAATCTCCAATACTTCTAATACTTTCACTGGCACATATACACAGGAATCTACCTCTTCTGCCGTTGACTGTCCTGTTTATGCCGTTGTTGCCTCGCATTCAGTTACAAACTGTACCAACAATGGTGCTAGCCAAGGTGGAACCGAGGGAAGAATTGTTCTAAGCATTGACAACAGTGGAAGTAATGCTGATATAACACTTTTAATTCAAAAGAGAAGTACGAATGCTGTTAGTGGAAATGTAGGAGATTGGGATTATTTCAACACAAGCATTACAGGAGGTTCCTCAGGGACATCTATTTCAGCAGGAGTTGCTGAAACAACTTTCAGATTTGATGACATTGCAACAGGTACGGGTAGAGAGCATAGATATTCAATTGATGGAGGAAGTACATGGACAGAAGTAGGTTCAAAACTTACCATCTCCTGTGTTAGCGTAACTACCAGTCTTGGAAGCTGTTCTTCTGAACTTACCCAAACTCCTACAATCACATTGAACTCTGGCGCAGATGCCACTTCAAATGTATTTTTTAGAGTTGAGTACTCAATTGATGGAGGAAGCACATGGACAGAATTGGAAAATGATTTCGAGGTTGCTATTGATTCATCTCAAACTTTAACTGGGCCGGCACTTGCCGATGGTGAATCTATAGAATGGAGATACAGTTCAAGAAAAGCTTCTGGTTCGCACGATAGCAGTTTGTGGGTAACTTCAGATACTGATATTCCAGGAATTGACCCGACACTTACTTACACAGCAAGTTGTATTGTTCCTACAACTACAACTACAACTACAACTACAACTACAACTACAACTATACCTACAATTTCAAACGTACTAATTGCGACAACTACTACAACTACTACAACTACATTGCCTCCAACAACGACTACAACTTTGAAACAGGAGATATTTAAACCATCTCTATTCGTTAACAGATCTTGTTCAGACGGTGGTGGAGCATCATTTGGAATTACAGCACTAAATACAAATTCAACAGTGGGTGCTGATATTAGAGTAAAAGTTTGGATAGATAAGAAAAGAGTATTTTTTAATACCTATAAAGTAGGAGCTAATAATAATATTTTTATCACATCTATAGGTGGCGTTCCAGAAGATTCCTATTTCAAAATAAAAATTGTTTTTAGGGATGAATTAGGAGCCCACAAAACAGTTGGTCGATTTAGTAAGATAACTAATTGTGATAATGAAGTAGTTTCTACAAGAACATCAACGATTCCTGTAATTACCACAACAACACTAGCACCGATTTTACCCACAGATCCAAGCATTGAGATGGGAGTTACCACAACAACGGTGCCACAATTTGATCCACCAGTTGAAGAAGTTGTAGATGAGGAATTACTAGAGTTTGAAAACCCACTTACCGGCGAAGAAGGAAATGATTTCTTCGTTTGGGATGATTTTGATGAGGACCTATATTTTACAGATGGAAATTATCAAATTCAGTACTTCTACGAAGAAGATAGCCTTAAGCTAGCAGCAACAGGGATAGATTTAGACTATATCCTTATAGGCAGTTCTTTACTTCTTTTCGTAGGCTTTGCTTTATTTGTTTCAACTAGAAAAAAAAGTTTAATGTCACAACCAGGAAATGTATCAATAGAAAATATTTATAAAAATTCATTTAAGTTAAAAACAAAACTTGAAAAAATTCTTAAAGAGAAGGTGCTTATTAAGATACCTCTTAATGAAATGAATCCATACGGTATTGGCGTAGGAAAATATAATGAAAGATTAACATCACTAAATGCTGAATTGGAATACACACTTGTTGCGATTAGAAATCTAGAGAAAAAATATATAGAACTAGATGAGAATATAACTAAGGAAAAATTTGAAGAGGCTTTTTCATTAATATCAAAAAACTTTGAAATCGAGTTTACTGGCACAGTGCCGATTAAAGAGAGTTTCTCATCTGAAAGTGAAGTAGATAAAAAAAGTTTTTTAAATATAAGAAAAAAACAGGCATCAAAAAAACAAATTAATAGAAGTAGTGGGCTAGCTTTTGCGTCAATCTTGATTTTGGGTGGATTGGGATTAGGCCTGTACGCTTCTCAACAAATATATTTAACTAATTTTCAACAACAAAATGCACAAAAATATTTAGAAACAATTTACTCTGGTGATGTTGATGGTAATTCTGATATAGATCAGGTATTCGTTCAGAAAAATAATCCGCTTCAAAGTGATATACCTGTATTCGAAAATCTTAGAGACATTCCAGGACTTACTCAAAATAATGAAGTTAAAAAATATGTACCTAATGTTTTCGGTTATCTTGAAATACCTACAATAAATCTCAAGCAGTATGTAGTCTCTGGGACTGATGAGATTAGTTTACAGTATGGTCCAGGACATTATATGAAAACAAATCTACCTGGTTCAGGAGGAAATGTTGGTATCGCAGGGCATAGAACAACTTATGGAGCACCATTTACTAGATTAGATTTATTAGAAGTTGGAGATACTATCTTTTTAAATTTTGGTGATAATAAATATCATTATGAAATTGATGAAAAGCTTATTGTTGATGCAAATGAAGGTGAGTATGTTCTCTACGATAGAGGCGATGACCGTATTACTCTTACAACCTGTCATCCAAAATATTCTGCGCGTCAGAGATTAGTTATTTCTGGAAAACTTTTTAAAATCGAGAGTGCTAACTAGGATATGGATATGCAGACAGAAAAAATTGACGGTAGAAGTTTAAGAGCCCAAAAAACTTATAACCAAGTGCATGAAAAATTAGTTCTTGCAGCAGTTACTTTGTATAAAAACCCTTTAATTCATGAGAGCAAAATTACTATATCGATGATAGCTAAAAATGCAGGAGTTTCTGTTGCAACAGCCTACAATCATTTCCCAGATAATAAATTGGATATATTAGGTTCAATTTTTAAATTAGGATTTGAAGAGGTCTCAGAGGATTACCTAAATTTTATTAAGAAAAACAATGATCCATTGGTGCAACTTAATAAATTTATAACACTTGTTGCAGAAAAAATTATCGAAAACGGCGATGCCGTCAGGTATGCATTTTTTAATATTAATGAAATACTTGAAAGTGGAAAATGGATACAGGGTGAGCCGTATGATGTATGTTTAGATATTTCAATTAGATTAGCTGAGCAAACACCAGGTCTAGATCCTTATAAATTTGCGGATGAATTATTTACAAATTTAAATGGGCGAATATTCCTTTGGATGCGTTACAATCCTAAATTTGATTTGTGGTCTAAATTTAATGACGAATGGTTTAGACAAGAAGTTAAACTTTTAATTGATAAGGCTTTGAAGCTTCAAAAATAATATATGAAAAAGTTATTAATAATATTTTCTTTCTGTTTATTTTTTAATGCCACGTTAGATGAAAGTAATATAGACATTGAATTATCGATTGCAGACACTAAAACATTTGAAATATCATGGTCAGTAAACATTCAAGACTACGAAGAATTAATACTTAAGATAAACCAAAATGGCACAATAGAACAGTTTCAAATCCCTACTTCCTCGGGAAGCATTGAGATGTGTTGTTATTCTGAAGAAGTAGAGGTAACAATTCTTGTAATAGTCACCACATCTATTGAACAAGATTCAGAAGAGTGCCCAGCTGTTAATTGCTATGATTTTATAGAAGAAACATACTTCAACACAAAAAAACTATCTTTTCCAACAACAACTACAACAACTTCTACTACTACAACAACTCCCACTACAACTACTACTATTCCTCCAGTAGCAATAGAAGAAAAAGTAGATTTTTTAAATATTGAAATTACTAATGCATTAATTACATCTATTCCCTTATTTGATGACATTGACTTAACTGACCAGGAAAAAAATAGTATGGCAGTTGTAGTCTCTACGTCCATCATTATTCTTTTTTATATTGTCTTATTACTTCAAGAATGGTTCAACAAGATTTTATCGGAAAATAATATTAGGTGGTTTAAATCCGATAAGGAATTTGTTAAAAGTAGTAAATTAAAAAATATTCTAAAGATTTCTTTCGTGTTGATTTTGACCTCGTTTCTTGTTGGCTATGTTGAGGAAGGAGCAAGTATTTCAATTGACCTAGAGAATGTTGCAATATTTATTGCAGCTTTTGTTGGCTTAGCATCAGTAACACTATTTTCAGAAGGAACAGAGGGATTTATTGAAAGTAAGTATTTAAAACAAAAAGTGAAAATTAAGTGGGCTCCACAAGCTATATTCTTCGCAATGGTTTCAACCGTATCATTCATATATTTCAATATGCCTATAGGTTTTATTTTTGGATTTGTAGCTAGTAGTTACATAATTTCTCATCGCTCTACTGCAAAAATTTCTCCAAAATTTTTCTCATCAATTTCACTGAGTCTTGCAGGTTTTGGGTTCTTTTACTTAACCTCAACTGAATTTGTTCTAAACTCAACAGTTATTACCGCAATAGCTTCGCTGTCTTACTTAATGTGCTTGGAAGGGGTATTATTCAAGTCTCTTCCTGGAGGAGGAAATGAATTATTTGAATCATTAAATGACTCACAAGGAGTCTATAAAATATTACCATTAGGGGCATTCCTAATTGGAGTATGGCTTTTTATAAGAATTTTAATTATATCTCCAGAAAGTGAATTTGCTAATTTTCAACAAGACATACTTGGTATGGGATCATTTTCAATAACATTTGCCATAATGCTTATGATTTATATACTTGGTATTCTTATTCTTGGTTTTGCAGTAAAGGTATTTTCAGACGATGAATAACAAATACGTATCTTCATTTTTGTTGTTAGTGATTCTGACTGCAGTTTCTTTATTATTATTCAACAACCAAATTTTAGATTCAACAACAGTCCCAGACACTACGACAACCACAACAGTCCCAGACACTACGACAACCACAACAGTCCCAGACACTACGACAACCACAACAGTCCCAGACACTACGACAACCACAACAGTCCCAGACACTACGACAACCACAACAGTCCCAGACACTACGACAACCACAACAGTCCCAGTAAATATCTCTGAAGACGAAGAATCTGTTCAGATAGTCGAAGAAGAGGAGGTTGACGAACAGTTACTCTATGAAGGGCCATATTTATCATTTGCAGGATTTGAAGGCTCAAATCAAAGATTGCTCGATGAACTTGTAGCTGCTTTGCCAGCAGAATTAAAAGGAGTAATTAAAAATAAGATATTAATCATTAACGGCTGTCATCAATATGCTCTCTCTATTGTCTCTAGATGTCCCTACGGTGTATGGGACTCTTCAGGGACTTATCCTGACGGAACCAAAGGCGCAGAGTGGTCCCTTTCAATATGGATTTCAGATAGAGCATTTACTGCTGGAGAGCAAAGAGATGTATTGATTCATGAATCAGCCCATGCCTTATCATATTTAACTAGGAATTGTAATACCGAAAATAATACAAGTTTTAGAAAAGACGCATGGGATTATTTTGGAAGTGAAGAGCAATTTGCTGATGCACTGGTACTTTATTTTGGAGGTGCATATAACCATTACAGGATCTCAGGAGATCTTACCAACCAGGAAACAAATTATATTTCAAATTATATACGTACTTGTAGCGAAGGTTAATTTTCTGTATATTGTCTACATGAGCGAAATCGTAGATAGTGCAATATCTTTTAAAATAATTCCTCTTTTCATACCTATCCTTTTTTATTTTTTAGGTATAAATACTGAAACAACAGAACTTAAAAAATTAATTACTGAAAAAAAGACTTTGGTGTTCGGCTTGACTTTTCAAATAATATTTTTACCTGTAGTCGGCATTGCACTATCAACTATTTTTAAAACATCTATTTTCTCTACTGCTGTAGTTCTAGCCTTACTTGTTCCTGGAGGCCATGTATCCGGACTATTGACGCATATTAAAAAAGGAAATGTGGCACTTAGTGTAGGCCTAACATCAATTGCATCAATGCTATCTCCTTTTACGATTGTGCTGTGGTTAAATATCGCAATCAGAGATAGTCAAGAATTTAGTATAAATTTTTTACAAACTTTTTTACAGTTAGCTATATTAGTTTTAATACCGTTCTTATTTGGCATTTATACTTTAATCAAAAAACCAATGCTAGCTCAGAAGCTCTCCGGAAGATTAGATCGGTTTCTTAAAGTTGTAGTATTGGTATTAACTTTTAGTGGACCAATTGAAATTAGAGAACTTTTAGTGGATAATTTTTTTGAAGGTTTCAAACTTGCTTTTCTAGTATTAATAGCAATTTACTTATTAAGTCTAGTCGGATCAAAGATACTAAATCTGAGCAACAAAGATATGCAGACAATAACAATTGAGGGTTTGTGTCAGAATTTTCCAATAGTCCTTGTACTTGCATCTTCTCTTAATATGCCCGAATTAATTGTTTATGGAGTCATCTATTATTTAATAAGTATGGCTTTCGCTACTACTTATGCATTTCTTAAAAATATTTAAATCTTGTTGATTTAAGTTTTTTGTGTATATAATGATATTGTCTTTCAGACAAAAAAATCACTACCATTCCAAATCGAATGTTTTGAATTAGGAGAAAAATGTCCGCTAGAACACAATTACAATCAAAACCAGTAGCTGACTTGAGAGCAATAGCAGAGGGATTAGGCCTTGAACACAAGGGTCTGCAAAAAGCTAAACTCATTGATCTACTTCTTGAACAAGGAGATGCAGTTGTTGTGGCTGAAGAACCTATTGTTGCAGAGGTTATTAGTAAAAATGATGATTCAGACCTTCCATCAGTTGTTAACTCTGGAGATAGCCAAGTAAAAGCTGGAGAATCTAGAGAAGGTATCTTAGATATTCTTCCTGAAGGTTATGGGTTTTTGAGGTGTAGCGGATACAAACCTGGTGATAATGATGTCTATGTACCAGCAGGGAGTATCAAAAAATTCAGAATGCGTAAAGGTGATCTAGTTGAAGGACCAATAAGAGCTCCAAGGCAAAAAGAAAAATTTCCAGCCTTAGTTGAGCCAAAGACGGTAAATGGAGCAGATCCTGAATTATTAGCAAGACGTGTTGACTTCAATAAACTTACACCTTTATTTCCTGATGAACGTTTAAAGCTAGAAGTACCAGGAAAACCTGAAAAAATAGTAGGAAGAATAATTGATTTAATCGCACCTATTGGTAAAGGTCAAAGAGGATTAATAGTCTCACCTCCGAAAGCTGGTAAAACAACAATTCTTAAAGAAATTGCAAATTCAATTACAGCTAACAATCCTGAAGTTCACTTGATGGTTGTTCTTGTTGATGAAAGACCAGAAGAAGTAACAGATATGCAAAGATCGGTTGATGGAGAGGTAATCTTTTCTACATTTGATAGACCGCCAGAAGAACATACACAAGTATCTCGATTAGCAATTGAACGAGCAAAACGACTTACCGAAGAAGGCAAGGATGTTGTTATTCTCTTAGACTCAATAACTCGTTTAGCTAGAGCTCACAACTTAGCCTCACCTGCCAGTGGAAGAATTCTCTCTGGTGGTTTAGATTCAACTGCTATTACACCCGTTAAGCAATTCTTTGGAGCTGCTAGAAACATTGAAGGAGGGGGTAGCTTGACTATATTAGGTACTGCCTTAGTTGAAACTGGTTCAAAGATGGATGAAGTAATTTTTGAGGAGTTTAAAGGAACTGGAAATATGGAGCTTAAACTCGACAGAGGTCTCGCTGATAAACGTGTATTTCCAGCTATTGATGTTACTCCATCTGGCACAAGAGAAGAACAAAGGCTCGTTTCCCCTCAGGAACTACAGTCATTGTGGGCTTTAAGGAGAGTATTGGTTGGTCTAGAAGGTGGAGCTACTGAACTTTTAATTGATAGGTTTAAAACTGTAAAAACTAATGAAGCCTTCTTAAAAGATGTCGCAAAAAACAACAAGTAAGTTAGAGTGTAGATATGAAACAAGGCATACATCCAGATTATAGAGAAGTAGTTTTCCAAGATGAAGACGCAGGTTTCGCGTTTCTTACTCGCTCAACAATCAAAACAAGCGAGACAATATCATGGGAAGATGGAAACGACTATCCACTAGTTAAACTTGAAATTTCTAGTGCTAGCCACCCATTTTTTACAGGTAAGCAAAAACTTGTTGACTCCACAGGTCGTGTTGAGAGGTTTAAACAAAGGTACGGGTCTACAAGTACTCGTCAAGCTCCTAAACAAGAAGCTTCTTCTCAAGAAGAAGAATAACTTAATTTAATACACCCAAAATGTCTAAAGATCATATTGCCTATGGTGGACAAGCTGTAATAGGTGGTGTCTTAATTCAGAGCCCAAAAGGATGGTCTTTGGCAGTAAGAGATCAAAAAAATCAAATACACAATTATTTTGAGTTCAGAGTTCCCTTAACTCAGCGAGATGGTTTTTGGAAATTACCACTTATTAGAGGAATTGCAGCATTAGTCGATTCATTATTTGTGGGCTATAAAGGAATATCACTTTCTGACACCTTATATTATGGAGAACAAGAAGAAGAGACTTTTTTAGCTAAGATTACAACATCAGTGCTTCTTGTATCTATTTTAAGTCTTCTAATAGTTGGTCCTAGATTATTAATTGACCTATTAGATTTGAGTCAAATCAATAAAGGATTCTCAGAGGGAATTCTTAGGGGTGTAATTGTAATAACCTATATCTATTTGGTTGGTAAAACAAAAGACGCACAAGAACTGTTTGAATACCATGGTGCTGAGCATATGACGATTGCCTCTTATGAGTCAGATCGATCATTGGAAATGAGTAATGTAAAGAGATATCCAAAAGAACACATTAGATGTGGGACCGCCTTTATCTTCTTAATCGTATTTGTTAGTTTGTTAACTCTTCCGCTAATCCCAACCCTAAATATATTTCTTACACTCGTAACAAGGTTGCTACATGTATTCGTAGTTGCAATGATTTCGTATGAAATTTTGAAATTTAATTTCAAAAATAGTGAATCCGTAATTGCTAAAATATTTTCAACGCCAGGGTTATGGACTCAGAAAATTACGACAAAAAAACCAAATGATCAGCAGATTGAAGTAGCTATCATATCCATGGCAAATTGTATTAAACATAGTGAAAATAATCATAATTTTGATGAGCTACTATCTAACTCAAAGGAAGTTTTAAATGGATAAAGCATTAGTAGAGAAGTTAACTGCTTTAGAAGGTTCGTTAGAAGAAATAGAATTAGAACTTCAAAAAATGGATATCTCTTCTGATCCAAATGCCTATGCTGAGTTAGCAAAAAGACATAGTGACGTGAGTGCAATTGTAGTTTTGTTCAACCAGTGGAGAACCCTTAATGGTGACATAGCTGATGCCGAAGAAATGCTCAAGTCAGAACAGGATTCAGAAATGAAAATTGAATTAGAAACAATTATGAGCGAATCAAAATCGTCCATAGTGGATTTAACTGAAAAGATAAAAATAGCGTTATTGCCAAAAGATCCTTTGGATGAAAAAGATGTACTTGTTGAGATTAGGCCAGGAGCAGGAGGAGAGGAAGCTGCTATTTGGGTTGGTGACTTGTACAAAATGTATACCCGTTTTGCTGAAAGAAATACTTGGAATGTTGAACCGATAGAACTTACCGCTTCAGATCAAGGCGGCTACAATAAAATAATTTTTTCTA
>Ga0181604_10002403_pt1 | contig 16232 bp, 9 predicted proteins | sample 041ome_12_FD_148663 | JGI IMG/M metagenome (GOLD analysis project Ga0181604, IMG submission 148663) | Coastal salt marsh microbial communities from the Groves Creek Marsh, Skidaway Island, Georgia - 041410US metaG (spades assembly) | ecosystem: Environmental > Aquatic > Marine > Intertidal zone...
CCTCCCGCAAACAGCACCGTGCGCTCATGCTCGAGAGCGTCCATTCTGCGGACAGAATCTTCCCGGGTGGAGCCGGCAGCCATCTGTTCGATCTGAGCCCTCATCTCACCATTGATCAACTCAACTCTCGCTTGCATCTGAACGGTCAACACATCACGAAAAAGACCGATCAAGTCGACAATGGCGCGGTCGACTTCATCGACGACCAGCCTCTTGCGTCGGCGCTTTTGTTCCTTTGCGAGTTCTTTCGCCTCCGCGTCATGGGACCTCTTCAGGGCACCCGTCAGTCGAGTAACCCCTTCCGCGTAATAGCGGGACTTGAGCAAGTGAACTTCTTCTTCGTCCAACCGATCTGCCCGCGAATCAGCTACCGCGGATACCGCCTCGAACACTTCGCCGGCAACAACAACGCAGGACGGCAAATCTCGAAGATTCATCGGGGACCGCAGGTACTGCTGTCGCCTTTCGCGGGTCATCTCGTCGGTAGCGAGCGCCCGGGCACGGCCAACATGGCCTTGAGAGGCGCGGGCGGCAAACGCCGCGAGTGTTTCGTCGACTCCAGCATCGTCCACCAGCATTGCAGCGATAGAGGCAGTCGGCGGGGTGCGCAAGCCAACATGGCGAGTCCGAGAAGCGATCGTCGATAGGACGTCATTGACGCTTGGTGCGCACAGAATCCACACGGTGTGGGGCGTGGGTTCCTCGAGGGCTTTGAGTAGGTAGTTCGCTGCCCGGTCATTCAGGCGATCGGCGTCCTCGATAACGATGATCCGCCAGGTGGCCGTCATCGGCGCCTGTGCTGCCATCTGCACGAGCGGCTTCACGTGATCGAGAAGAATCTCCGAGCCTTCCGGGATCTCCACGTGCACATCCGCGTGACCACCCTGCGCAGCCGTTCGACACGCCTGGCACGAACCACACCCGCCTTCATCGCACACCAGTGCCGCCGCAAAGGTCGTGGCGGCACTGGACCTACCCGATCCGGGAGGTCCCGTCACCAGCCACGCATGGGTCATCGCGAGGCCAGGCTCGCCCGGGGCATGGGCGTCCCGGACTGCTGCCTGGAGAGAGACGATGGCGTCGTCCTGACCGATGAGGCCGGACCACAGTGAGCGCGGACGCGAGTCCGGAAGCGAATGCGAACTCACCGGGACCGTCCCATGAGTTCGCTCACCCGTTCGGCAATTTGCGCCGCAATGACATCGGCGGCCTCGGATGCATCGATGACCAGGTACTTCTCGGGGTCTGCCGATGCGATGTCCCAGAACGCTTGCCGCACCCTGCGGTGGTATTCGACGGGTTCGGACTCCAGTCGATCCGGTGCCTGGACTCGCGATAAACCGATGCTCGGATCAATATCCATAACGATCGTCAAGTCCGGCAATAGGCCACCAGTCGCCCACAGGCTGAGATCTCTGACCCGCTCGACGCCCAGTTCACGCCCGTACCCCTGGTAAGCGACGGAGGAATCGAGGTATCTGTCACACAAGACGATCGCACCTTGTTCCAGTTGCGGTCTGATCACCTGATCGACGTGATCCCCGCGAGAAGCCGCGAATAGCAACGCCTCGGCCTTGTCGCTGAGCCCTTCAAAGTCTTTGCCGAGGAGCACGGTGCGAATCGCTTCTCCGGCCGGTGTGCCGCCGGGCTCGCGGGTACGCACCACACGCTCACCCTTGCCCTCCAACCACGCGGCTAGGAGAGACTCCTGCGTCGACTTGCCGGCGCCTTCACCACCTTCGAAGACGATGAACAGGCCGGTCATGACTCAACAGGGCCAGCAGATGGAGCAGCCGCCACCTTTGCACGGGTGGATTTCTTCGCCGTCTTCTTCGTTGCCTTCTTCGACGTCTTCTTGGCGGTCTTCTTGGTCGTCTTCTTCGTCGACCGCTTGGTGGTCTTCTTGCTGGGCCCCTTGGCCTTGCGTTCAGCGATCAGATCGCTCGCACGCTCGATGCTGACCGTCATGGGGTCATCGACCACGCGCAGTGTCGCGTTCGTTTCGCCGTCGGTGACGTACGCACCAAAGCGGCCCTCGCGCACGACGATCAATCGTCCCGATGTCGGGTCCGCCCCGACTTCCCGCAAAGGCGCCGCGGGCTGGCCGCGACCGCGGCGCTGCTTGGGCTGGGCGAACAACGCGAGGGCCTGCTCCAAAGTGACCGAGAAGATCTGTTCTTCTGATTCCAGCGAACGAGAATCCGTTCCCTTAGTCAGGTAGGGGCCGTAACGTCCGTTCTGTGAACGAATTTCCTCACCGTCGCTCGGATCTACTCCCACGACGCGTGGCAGGCGGATCAACTTCAATGCGTCCTCGAGAGTGACTGTGCTCGGCTTCATATCGCTCAGCAGCGAAGCGGTGCGCGGCTTGGCAGATTTCGGAGAACCCTCCGGCAAGACCTCGCTCACGTACGGGCCATACCGGCCGGACTTCGCGACGATCATGAGTTCGGTTTCGGGATCTATGCCGAGCTCTCGGTCACCGGACGGCTCCGCAAGTAACTCCTCCGCCTTCTCGGGCGTGAGCTCATCGGGGGCGAGTCCCATCGGGACGTTCGCTCGGATCTCTCCACGCTCGACGTACGCGCCGTAGCGCCCGACCCGCAGGTGGGCGTCACTTCCCTTTATGGCAAACGTCGCGTTGCCCCGTGCATCGATGGATCCAAGGTCTTCGGTGAGCGCCTTGACTCCCGGAAAGTCACCGTTGACGCTCGTGCCGCCACGCCAAAACGCCTCGAGTTGCTGCACACGATCGACGTCACCGCTCGCGACGAGGTCGAGGACGTTCTCCATGTTGGCCGTGAAGTCGTAGTCGATAAGCGCAGCAAAGTGTTCCTCCAGCAATCGAATGACAGCGAATGCGGTGAAACTCGGGACCAGTGCCGATCCCTTCTTCCACACATAACCACGGTCCAGAATCGTGGACATGATCGACGCGTACGTCGACGGACGCCCGATACCCAACTCCTCGAGTTTCGCCACAAGAGACGCCTCGTTGTAACGGGCCGGTGGCTTCGTCGAATGGCCTTCAGCGGTCAGGGATTGGACATCGACCTGCTGACCCTCCGATAGCGCCGGCAGTTCGCGCTCATCGTCGTCATTGGACACGTCCTTGAGGGCGGCCATGAATCCAGGGAAGGTGATGACCGTGCCGGACGCGGTGAATTCCACGTGCCGGCCGTCCGTACTGTCCGCCGAGAGGCGCACCGTGGTGGTCGCGGTTTGCGCGTTGACCATTTGCGATGCAACGGTCCGCTTCCAGATCAAGTCGTACAGCGCGAACTCATCCCCGACGAGTTCCCCGGCGATTTCTGCGGGCGAGCGGAAGGAATCGCCCGAGGGTCGAATCGCTTCGTGCGCCTCTTGCGCGTTTTTCACCTTGCGGTCATACAGCCGAGGCTTGTCTGGCACGTACTCGCTGCCGTACAACTCCCTGGCCTGGCTGCGAGCAGCGTTCAGTGCCTGCTCAGACAGCGTGGTGGAGTCGGTTCGCATGTAGGTGATGTAGCCGTTCTCGTAAAGGGACTGTGCGATCCGCATGGTCCGTTGGGCACCCCACCGAAGCCGGCCGGAGGCTTCCTGCTGAAGCGTCGAGGTCATGAACGGTGCCTTCGGCTTTCGGGAGGAAGGCTTCTGCGTCACCGAGTCGACCGTGAAGGCCTGCCCAGCGAGCGCCGATGTCAAGCCCTGGGCTGACACCTCGTCCAGGTGTACGGCCCCCTCACGGGACAGTCGCCCGTCGTCGTCGAAGTCCGATCCCGTTGCGACCCTCGCCCCATCGACGGTCGCCAACCGCCCCGGGAAAGGGCCGGGAAGAAACTGCGCGTCGATGCCCCAGTACTCCACCGGCGTGAATGCGACGCGCTCTCGCTCGCGGTCCACCACAAGGCGAACGGCTACCGATTGGACACGTCCGGCCGATTTTGCTTCGCGACCGATCTTCTTCCACAAGACCTCCGATACCGGATAGCCATACAAGCGGTCGACAATGCGCCGGGTTTCCTGCGCCTCCACCAGGCGCATGTCGAGTTCCCGTGGACGGTTGACAGCTTCCCGGATCGCTTCCGGGGTGATCTCGTTGAAAACCATTCGCTTGACCGGGACTTTGGGCTTGAGGACTTCGAGTAGGTGCCACGAGATCGCTTCACCCTCGCGATCTTCATCCGTCGCGAGGAGAAGTTCGTCCGCATCCTTCAGGGCCGCTTTCAGCTCCTTGATCGTCGCTTTCTTCGAATCGTGGACGACGTAGTAGGCCTGGAAAGCGTCGTCGACGTTGACCGCCAACTTCGCCCACGGCTTCTTTCGATCTTCCGCCGGAATTTCTGATGCCTTCGAGGCGAGGTCACGAACGTGCCCAACAGACGCCAAGACCGTGTAGTCGTCACCCAGGTATCCAGCGATCTTCTTCGCCTTCGCCGGTGACTCGACGATCACCAAGGTGTTGTCCGACACGTAGGCGTCCTTCCCGTCATCGTGGATACCGAACGGCTCGGATCCGACTGCGGCGGAGTCTGACGGTAGGACACCCGTTGCTGTCAACTCGGCACCGCCCCCAAAAGCGGCAACCGCACAGGCATTCCCCGTAGGGGAATGGGAATCCTAGGCGGTCGTCCGACTATCGGATTTTTACCGTCTAGGCGTTGGCGCCCTCCTGGTCACCGACGGCGATCGGGCGCCGCTTGGAGATGACCACAGCACCGATCACGATGGCGGCGGCCACGATGGCGATGCCCCAGCGCACGGTCGGATTGGCTCCGTCGCCGATGCTCAGCGTGACCACGGCGGGTGCCACCAGCAGCGCCACCAGGTTCATTACCTTGATCAGCGGGTTGATCGCCGGGCCGGCGGTGTCCTTGAACGGGTCGCCGACGGTGTCACCGATGACGGTGGCCGAGTGCGCTTCGGAATTCTTGCCACCGAAGTTTCCGTCTTCGACGAACTTCTTGGCGTTATCCCAGGCTCCACCGGAGTTCGACAAGAACACAGCCATTAGGACACCCGTGGCGATCGTGCCCGCGAGGTAGGCGCCGAGCGCTCCCACGCCCAGTCCGAAACCGACGGCAATAGGAGTGAGGACGGCCAACAAGCCCGGCGTGACCAGCTCGCGGAGCGAATCACGGGTAACGATGTCCACGACCTTCCCGTACTCCGGCTTAGTCGTTCCTTCCATGATTCCGGGGATCTCGCGGAACTGGCGCCGAACTTCGAAGATAACGGCGCCGGCGGCTCGGGAAACAGCGTTGATGGCCAGTCCCGAGAACAGGAAGACAACGGCCGCTCCGATGATCAGGCCGATCAAGTTCGACGGGGTCGCGACGTCGAGAACACCCAGATATTGCAGGGAGTCTCCGATATCGCCGATGGTGCCGCCGATCGCAGCGGACGTGTCCTCGGCGGCGCCGAAGACTGCCTCCCGGAAAGCACCGAACAGGGCCGTCGCAGCCAGAACCGCAGTGGCGATCGCGATTCCCTTAGTGATGGCCTTCGTGGAGTTTCCGACCGCGTCGAGGCGGGTCAGCACGGCAGCGCCTTCACCCTCTACATCGCCGGACATTTCCGCGATGCCCTGTGCGTTGTCCGACACCGGACCGAAGGTGTCCATCGACACGATGACGCCCACGGTGGTCAACAGACCCGTTCCTGCGAGAGCGATCGCGAAGAGGCTGAGGCCGATGATGCCGGACCCGAGCAGGAACGCTCCGTACACAGCCGCGCCGATCACCAGCGCCGTGTAGACAGCGGACTCCAGTCCGAGCGAGATGCCCGACAAGATGACCGTCGCCGGTCCGGTCATGGACGTCTTCGCAACGTCGTCCACGGGACGTCGGTTGGTTTCGGTGAAGTAGGCGGTGAGCTGCTGGATGACCGCCGCAAGGACGATACCGACGAAGACAGCGCCGATGACGAACAGTTGCGGGCTGATTCCAATTTCCGCATCAGCGGCCTCTCGGGCGAAGCCGCCATCGATACCACTCCAGCTACTTGGCACCCACACGAGTACGGCGACGACCACCAAGATCGCGGAGATAGCCGCGGAGATGAAGAAGCCTCGGTTGATGGACGACATGCCCGACCGGTCCGAGGGGCGGGGCGACACGGTGAAGATGCCGATGACCGCGGTGATCACTCCAATGGCGGGGATCACGAGTGGAAGGACGAGGCCCAATTCGCCGAAGGCGGCGCTGCCGAGAATCAAGGCGGCAACCAACACCACTGCGTAGGACTCGAAGAGGTCGGCGGCCATGCCAGCGCAGTCGCCGACATTGTCGCCGACGTTGTCCGCGATCGTTGCTGCGTTACGCGGATCGTCCTCGGGAATACCCTGCTCCACCTTGCCGACGAGGTCTGCACCGACGTCGGCGGCCTTCGTGAAGATGCCGCCACCGACACGCATAAACATGGCCAGAAGCGCGGCGCCAAAGCCGAAGCCCTCCAGGACCTTCGGGGCCTCTCCCGCGTAGACGAGAACGACAAGCGCGGCACCGAACAAGCCCAGACCGACGGTAAACATGCCTGCCACGCCCCCGGTACGGAAGGCGATGCGCATGGCGCGCTGCTCGCCCGCATCCTTGGCGGCCGCGGCTACGCGCACGTTGCCTCGTACGGCGAGCCACATGCCCATGTATCCCGTGATTCCGGAGAACACCGCGCCCACGAGGAAGAAGATGCTGCGGCCGATGCGCTCGGTGTTTGTCTCCGCTGGGAGTAGGAACAGCAGGAAGAACACGACGACGGCAAATATCGACAGGGTCTTGAACTGACGATTCAGGTAAGCGGCGGCGCCCTCTTGCACGGCAGCGCCGATCTCCTTCATGCGCTCGGTTCCCTCACTCGCCGCGAGAACCTCGCGGACAAGGATCCCTGCGACGACCAGGGCTGCCAAGCCAATGACGGCCACTATTCCCACGAGAACGACGTTGTTCCCGGTCAACTCGATCATTTCTCTCCTCGGTGTCAGCTGCGGCAGTGCATCCCGAAGGGAATCCGCGCCCGCCTCGCAATCCGGCGAAGTCTACGCAAGAGCAGCCGCGAGTGTGGCCCGGGTCGCGCATCGAGTGGCGCTCGTACAGTGGTCTTCACCACACGCCCGATATGTCAGGAATCGAGCAGGGGGCCCAATTCCTCGTGAATGGGGATGACGACGTCCAGACCCGTCAGTTCGAAGACCTTCAACACCCGGGCAGAGGTGATGACCAGATCGAGGGTTCCCTCCGCTTCCCGAACGTGCTTCAACGCTGTGACGAAGACCCCGAGGCCGGTCGAATCCAGAAAGGACACCCCGCGGAGATCCACGATGACGCGGGCGCCCGGCGCGATGGCTGCCTCCACAGCGTCCCGGACAGTGGGAGCCGTGTGAGCGTCCACTTCACCGGCAACTTCGATGACCGAGGCCCCCTGCAGGTCTCGGCTATCGACCCGAAAGGCAAGTGGCTCGGGAACTGAGGTGTCGGTCATGGCTCAACTCTGACACACGCTGAGGTCACAATGAGGCGGTGTCGGAACACTTGGCCGAATCCGCGACAGAGCACGCCTGGAGATCTCTTCGGCCCGAAGCCGTTCGACACGTGCTGCACCTGGCAGCCGCGCCCGGGGCGACGGCTCCCTGGCCGTCGTGGGTCCCACCCTCGGCGATCACCGCATGGCAGAGCCAGGGAATCGAATCCCCCTGGGTGCACCAGGTCGACGCGGCGCAGGCCGCCGTGGCCGGCTCGCACGTCGCCATCGCCACGGGAACCGCATCGGGAAAGTCGCTCGCCTACACCATGCCGATCGTTGCCGCCGTCATGGATGACGACCGATCCGCGCTCTCAGATCCCTGCGCCCTGTATCTGGCACCGACCAAAGCACTGGCGAACGATCAGGCACGCGCCTGGCGTGACCTCGCACTACCCGGAATCCGTGAAGCCGTTGTCGATGGAGATAGCAACGCCGATGAGCGAGCGTGGGCCCGCAGGCACGCCAACGTCGTTCTGACAAATCCCGACATGCTGCACTACTCGCTTCTTCCCGGACACGAACGATGGTCACGGCTGCTGCGCAACCTGCACTACATCGTCATCGACGAAGCGCACGCCTACCGCGGGGTATTCGGAGCTCACGTCAGCCTCGTCCTGCGCCGACTCCGCCGCCTCGCGGAACATCACCGCAGCAGTCCCGTAGTCATTGCAGCGTCCGCAACATCCGGTGCGCCCGAACGATCGGTCGCACGGCTCATCGGAGCACCCGTGACCGCCATCACCGAAGACTCCTCTCCCACCCCTGAACGGACGGTCGTTCTGTGGCAATCACCCATGGACGATGGTGCCTCGTCCGCGACACGGGACGCCGCGGCGTTGACCTCAGCTGCGGTGCACCAGGGTTGCCAAGTCCTGACATTTCTGCGCAGCAGGCGCGCCGTTGAGTACGTCGCGTCCCTCGTGCGTGAGAAGCATGCCGAGGATGCATCCACGCCCTCGGAGTCGGACGCCATCGCGGCATATCGGGGTGGATTCCTCGCTGAAGAAAGGCGAGCGCTAGAAGACGGTCTGCGCTCGGGCAGCATTCGCGCACTCGCCACCACCAATGCACTCGAACTCGGCATCGACATCGCCGGCATGGATGTGGTCGTTACCGCCGGATGGCCCGGGACGCGCTCGTCGCTGTGGCAGCAGTTCGGACGAGCTGGTCGCGGCACATCCGCGGCACTCGCGGCGTTCGTCGCCCGAGAAGACCCACTCGATACTTACCTGGTTCAGCACCCCGAGGCGCTTACTGCTCAGCCCTTCGAGGAGACGATTTTCGATCCAGGTAACCCGAACGTCCTCGCACCTCATCTATTAGCTGCCGCCCACGAACTTCCCATCACTAACGACGAGCACATCTTCCCTGAGAATTCCGGTGAGGTTCTCGACGAGCTCGGCGCTCGCGGATTACTGCGCTTGCGACCTACCGGCTGGTACTGGACATCGCGGGAGCGCCCGCATGACATGACCGATCTTCGGGGCGCTGGCGACACCGTCCGCATCGTTGAGGAAGACACCGGTCGACTACTGGGAACGGTCGATTCCGCATCGGCGCACCGGCACGTGCACCCGGGAGCCGTCTACGTCCACCAAGGTATTTCTCACACCGTTCAATCGCTGGATGTGCACGATGCTGTCGCGATCGCCCGGACAGAGGAGGTCGAGTACACAACCTTCGCGCGAGACATCAGCGACATTCGCATCATCAGCACCGCCCAGGAATGGCCATCCATGGACGCAACAATGCACATCGGTGAGGTTGCGGTCACGTCACAGACGGTCGCCTACGAGGTTCGAGCCCTCGATGGGACTCTCCTGGCGGTTCACGATCTCGACCTTCCCGAACGAACCCTCCACACCCAAGCCGTGTGGTGGACGCTCGCGGACCGTGCAGTGGCGGAATCGGGTATCGCAGATCTGCCGGGGGCCGTGCACGCGGCAGAGCATGCAGCTATCGGATTGCTGCCCCTGTTCGCATCGTGTGATCGTTGGGATATCGGTGGAGTGTCGACCATTCGGCACCCGGACACTGGATCCGCAACGATCTTTATCTACGACGGTCTTCCTGGAGGGGCGGGCTTTGCGCATCGCGGTGCACAAGACGCCGGACCATGGCTCGATGCGACCGCATCAGTCGTTGAGAGGTGCGGCTGTAGCGCCGGCTGCCCGTCCTGCGTTCAATCTCCCAAGTGCGGTAACGCAAACGATCCTCTCGACAAGACAGGAGCCACCACGGTGCTAAGGCTTCTTCACATGGCTCTGACATCGCACCCCGTCTAGGACAAATCGCCCTGGGCGCAAACTCGCCAAGAGCTCGTCAAGCGCTACCGTGGCGCGGTGGCGCAAGCGGCTTTCTTTGACCTTGACAAGACCATCCTCGCGAAGTCGAGTTCCTTCGCTTTCGCCCGACCCTTCTATCGCGAAGGGTTGATCGGAAGAACCGATGTCGTCCGAAGCGCCTACGCGCAATTCGTCTTTCTCGCATCGGGCGCTGATCACGATCAGATGGAAAGCATGCGTGACTACATGTCCGCCCTGGTCACCGGTTGGGAAGTTGAGAAGGTCAAGACCATCGTCGACGAAACCCTTGACGAGATCGTCGATCCCATGGTCTACGAGGAGGCCGTGGAACTCATCGACGAACACCGACGGGCCGGCCGAGACATCATCATCATCTCCTCCTCAGGCACCGAGGTCGTTGAGCCCATCGGGGCTCGACTGGGAGCGGATGTCGCCATCGGTACACAGGTCGCCATTGAGGATGGCCGCTACACGGGCGAGATCCTGTTCTATGCATACGGTCCAGGAAAGGCCGATGCGATGCACTCCCTGGCCGAGGAGCGTGGCTACGACCTCGCGGAGTGTTACGCGTACTCCGATTCGTCGACAGACCTGCCGATGCTGGAAGCCGTTGGCCATCCCGTCGCGGTCAATCCTGATTCCTCACTTCGCGCCACGGCACTCGAGCGCGACTGGCCTATTCGTGACTTTGCCCGGCCCGTCGATATGTCGAGGACTATTGAAAAAAGGCAAGCCGTTGCCGCCGGTGCCGGCGTAGCACTTGGGGCAGCAGCCCTAGGCCTCGCCTGGTACGCCCGACGTCGCGGCCTGCGCGCCTGATCGAATCGCGTCGAAAAACCAGGAGAAGTACGTCGGAAGATCTCCCGCCGCATAGGCCTTCAATGCACGCGCGCAGGATGCTCTGCCGACATGCACCATTCCGACTTCGGGTATCGAGAACAGCGACGGGTCCACTCCGCGATCCGCACACACAAGCCGAACGGTGGCGCGAGCAATCAACCCCGATCCCCACGCGAAGGGGCGCGCGGCCTGGATCTCGCCGTGCACGATGCCCGCCACGACGAGGGCCGACTCTTCTCGAGCGCCGGTCACCAGGTCGCCGAGCAGCGCCAACCGTCCCGCGGCCTCGCGCGCATCCGGTGGCGCTCCCAAGCTCAGCGGATCATCGACGGCCTCAGAATCTGTTCGCGGTCGTCCGAGTCCCTCAGCAGGCGCATGATCGCGAGCCGCGACGGCGTGCAAGTGCGCGAGTACTTGCAGTGGCGCCCGCGACCACGTTTCAACCTGACCAGGGACTTCACCCGTTAACGCCTGGGCCGCGGCGAGCACGCGGCCCATTGGCGAATCGTCCGCCACCGCTATATCCGCGCCATCCAGAGCCGCCGACGCTTGGGCTCCGTGCGCCCGTGACCCCGCCGTGAAGTCAGCGGCCGCCGCTCGCACGTCTCGACGCCACAGCAGATCATCGATCGATTTCCGGGCCGCTGCCGCGCCGTCGGCAACAGCGGGCATCGCAGCCAGTCGCGCGATCACGTCACCTACCGGGGTCGGCATGCCGCAACGCTAGTGGCCCGCGTTGGCTCATTCGGCCCTCATGGACGGCTTGAATTTGGTTTAGTGGTGGGCGCGTGGCCACCACACGGCTGCAAGGAAGGAACAAGCGTGAGTAACGACGCTCTGGCAAACCTGCTCAGTGAAGATCGCGTTTTTCCGCCGTCGGCGGATTTCGCAGCCCAAGCCAATGCCTCCTCGGAGATGTACGACGAGGCGGCCGCCGATCGACTCGCCTTCTGGGCTGAGCAAGCTCGCTACCTCTCCTGGGAGAGAGAGTTCGACGAGATCCTCGACTGGAGTGACGCACCGTTCGCCCGCTGGTTCACCGGTGGAACGCTGAACGTCGCCTACAACTGTGTCGATCGCCACGTCGAGAACGGCTTCGGTGCTCAGGTGGCGATTCAATTCGAAGGGGAGCCCGGGGATCGGCGTGACATCACCTACGCCGAACTGAAAGACGACGTCTCCAAAGCGGCCAACGCGCTCCTCGAACTCGGCGTCGCCTCAGGTGATCGCGTTGCCATCTACATGCCGATGATCCCGGAAGCGATCGTCGCCATGCTGGCGTGCGCGCGCATCGGCGCAGCACACTCGGTCGTCTTCGCCGGATTCAGCTCGGAGGCGCTTCGCAGCCGTATCGACGACGCCCAAGCTGTCGTGGTCATTACCGCTGACGGGCAGAACCGTCGCGGCTCGGCCATGCCGCTGAAACCCGCTGTCGATGAGGCGGTGTCCCAAACGCCCACCGTCACCAACGTCCTCGTCGTCCGCCGCACAGGCAGTGATGTCGACTGGGACGACAGTCGTGACGTGTGGTGGCACGACATCGTTGATCGTCAGTCACCCGACCACACACCCGAAGCGTTTGACGCCGAGCATCCGCTCTTCATCCTCTATACGTCCGGGACGACGGGTAAGCCGAAAGGAATCCTGCACACCAGCGGCGGGTATCTGACCCAAGCGGCCTTCACCCATCGGAACGTCTTCGATCTCAAGCCCGACGACGACATCTACTGGTGCACCGCGGACATCGGATGGGTGACGGGTCACTCCTACATCGTGTACGGGCCGCTCGCCAACCGCGTGACGCAAGTCGTGTACGAAGGCACACCCGATACACCGGGCAAGGACCGTTGGTGGGACATCGTCGAGCGCCACCAGGTCTCGATCTTCTACACCGCTCCCACCGCCATTCGCACCTTCATGAAGTGGGGTGACGAACTCCCCCAATCACACGATTTGTCGTCCCTGCGACTCCTCGGGTCGGTTGGCGAGCCGATCAACCCCGAGGCCTGGATGTGGTACCGGGACGTGATCGGCAGCGGCACCTGCCCCATCGTCGATACGTGGTGGCAGACGGAAACCGGAGCAATCATGATCAGCCCCCTTCCTGGCGTGACCGCCTGCAAGCCAGGTTCGGCGATGGGGCCTCTTCCGGGTATCGGGATGGCAGTTGTGGACGACAACCAGGTGCCCGTCGGAAATGGCGGAGGTGGTTACCTCGTACTCACCGAACCGTGGCCCTCCATGCTTCGGGGCATCTGGGGCGATCCGGAACGCTTCAAGGAGACGTACTGGTCACGATTCGCCGGCATGTACTTCGCCGGAGACGGCGCGAAACTGGACAACGATGGAGCCATCTGGCTTCTCGGCCGAGTCGACGACGTCATGAATGTCTCCGGTCACCGCATTTCAACGACCGAGGTCGAGTCGGCTCTGGTCTCGCACGAGGCCGTTGCTGAGGCGGCGGTCGTCGGTGCCACGGATGAGACGACAGGGCAAGGCATCGTGGCCTTCGTGATTCTGCGGGGCGGTGTTCCAGAAGAAACGGCCACCGGAGAGCAACTCGTCAAGGATCTCCGGGGCCACGTTGCCACGGAGATCGGGCCGATAGCCAAGCCACGTCAGATCATGGTCGTGCCCGAACTTCCCAAGACCCGGTCCGGCAAGATCATGCGCCGCCTTCTGCGGGACGTGGCCGAGCACCGGGACATGGGAGACGTCACTACGTTGGCCGATCCGACCGTCATGAACTTGATCGCCACTGGGCTCGACGCTGGGAGCGACGAAGACTGACCTGCTCGGGTGCCTGCCGAGGACGTGACCACCCAGGCTCGCACGTCGTCCACACGTCGGGCTCACGAATAGTGGCGCCCAGCGCTCGCAGATAGTCTCGGGTCATGGAGGAGCACAACGTTCTGACCCGACCGTCGCTGCGCGAGCGCGGATGGATCCTGTCGTACCTGCGAGACGAGACCGTAGGCGGCGTCCTGTTGATCATCGCTGCCGCGATCGCACTGATCTGGGTCAATTCGCCATGGGGTGACGGATACGTCAGTTTGGTCAACTACGAAGTCGGGATCCCCGCCTTGGGCCTCGAACTCAGCCTGGGTGTCTGGGCCGCGGACGCACTGCTCGCGATTTTCTTCTTCGTGGTTGGCCTCGAACTGAAACATGAACTGATCGTCGGGTCGCTCTCGAAGCCCTCCCAGGCAGCGGTGCCCGCGATTGCCGCACTTGGCGGGATGGTCGTTCCCGCACTGCTCTACCTCGCCATCAACTCGTCCATGGACGGCGGCTCCACCAAGGGCTGGGGCATTCCAATGGCCACCGATATCGCGTTCGCCCTCGCCGTTCTCGCGGTCTTTGGACGCAAACTGCCTGTTGCCCTTCGAGCATTCCTTCTCACCCTCGCCGTCGTGGATGATCTCGGCGCCATCGCCGTTATCGCTCTCTTCTACTCGGACAAGTTCTCGCTTCCGTGGTTCGTCGCGGCGCTCGTGATGTTCGTTGCCTACGGCCTCGCCCAACGCTTCCGGTGGACATCTCCGTGGTTCTACGTTCCGGTCGCGATCGTCGCGTGGTACTTCACGTACAAATCGGGAGTTCACGCAACGGTGGCCGGCGTCGTTCTCGGACTCCTGACCCGTGTCAAGACCGATCCAGGCGAAGCGGAAGCTCCCGCGGATCGGCTCGCGCACCGAATCCATCCGATCAGCGCCGGCATAGCCGTTCCGATTTTTGCTTTCATGGCCGCCGGCGTCGATCTACGCTCCCTCGGCATCGTCGACGCCCTCACCGCACCGGTCGCCCTTGGCGTCATCGTCGGATTGGTCATCGGCAAGCCAGTCGGCGTCCTTCTTTTCGCCTGGGTCACCGCGACCTTCACCCGGGCGTCGCTGGCGAAGGGGATCGCCTGGCGAGATGTCTGTGCGATCGGGATTCTCGCCGGTATCGGCTTCACCGTCGCATTGCTGATCGCTGAACTCGGCTACAAGTCCGACTACGAGACCCTCGAATCGGCGAAGGGCGCGATCCTGGCGGCATCGCTCGTAGCCGCACTCCTGGCGGCAGTCGTCCTCATTCTTCGGGGCAAGCACTACAGCCGCTTAGCGGCCATCGAGGACGTCGACGCGAACAATGACGGCATTCCCGACGTTTATCAAGACACGCGCGACGGCGAATCCGGTAACACCTCGGGGACAGCAGATCCACCGCAGCGATAACCTGTCGGGGCACGCCCAGGCAAACCAGCAGGGAAATCAGCGGGAGGATCCATGGCCGAACGACCCGGCATAGGAGTACTCGTCTCTCACGTCGTTCGTGACGCGAAAGCACTGCTCGCTGCCCAGGTAAGCCTGACAAAAGCCGAAGTTCGCCATGCGGGGCAAGAGGTGGCGGTCGTCTCCATCGCCGGACTGATCGCCGTGGCGGGAGTGTCGATGGCAATGCTGTTCGGGCTGATTGCCCTCGCCTTCGGCCTTGCAGAACTCGGCATGCCGGTGTGGGCAGGATTCTTGTGCGTGATGGGCCTGCTGCTACTGACGGCAGTGATCGCCGGAATTGTGGCCAAGGTTCGCTCCGGGAAGATCACGGGCCTATCGGTGGCACAAGCAGAGTGGCAGGAGACAACGAACGCGGTTTCACACGCGATGGGTGTTCCACCTGCTCCCGGCGCCAGCGGATCCGATCCCGCCGGTCGCGGCACCAACTAACCCCGCACACAACTGCGGCCGCCCCTGTCGTCCATGCCGGTATCGAGCGACCGACCGCGTGACAGGCTCGGCCGACCGGTCCCTGCCGGTGATGATCGCGTCTTTCCCTCCGTCCCCGAGCGCGACTTCGTTTCCAGCGAGGATGCATGGTCGGAGGGCATGGAGTACCTCCGCCGCGATCTTCCGTTCCACGTCCACGAGGTTTTCGAGCAGCGGTGGCGCTGTGCACCGGAGTCGGAGCGAAGCACCTGGCAGGCCCTCGCTCAGTGGGGGGCAGCACTCACCCATCACGCGAGAGGTAACGCGATCGGTCAACGCCGCATCGCCGGCCGCGCTCAAACACTGCTGAACTCCGCCGACGATGGTGACCTTCCCTCGGTGATCGACATGGACGTCGTTCGCCAATCGCTAGCGCAACTCGCATGAGCCGTTCGCCACTCGAGTATCCGCGTTGCCCGCGGCATCGATAGCGGCGCGCACCTCATCGACCGTCAGCGCATACGCCGTAGCCTGATCCTCGAAACCCGACGCGAACACCATGCCGAAGACTTCACCGAACTCGTCGGTCAGTGCCCCTCCAGACATGCCCTGCTCAACCGATCCACGCAACACATAGACATCGCGCTCGACGCCGGTCTCGCCGTAGATGGACTCCCCTCGCGCGGTCACTCGTGTTCGCACCCGCACCGAGGCTGCCTCAAACCTTTCGCCCCGGGGGAAACCCGCCACCACGGCCGGGTCCTGGGATTCCAGCGAGGTTCGAGCAAGTCTCACCGGACGCGCCTGGAGCTTCTGGGTTCGCACCAAGGCGATGTCCACGTCCGGATCGAAGTAGACCACCGTGGCGCGCTGCGCAGACTGTTGCGGTCGAACACGCACA